>Ga0163210_1000001_pt1 | contig 101966 bp, 96 predicted proteins | sample Kivu_220m_FD_113536 | JGI IMG/M metagenome (GOLD analysis project Ga0163210, IMG submission 113536) | Freshwater microbial communities from Lake Kivu, Western Province, Rwanda to study Microbial Dark Matter (Phase II) - Kivu_220m | ecosystem: Environmental > Aquatic > Freshwater > Lake ...
AAAAGGTTGCCCCAAGGAATGGCCGAAGGTTGAGAAACTACATCAGGATAATGTGGATGATGAGGATGCGCTAGAAGAGGCGGCGGTTGGCCTTTACAGGGATTGGGAATACGATGCGACGGGCAATATTTGTGTGAAGCCGCGTGATCCCCGTGTCGTTCCGGCAGCCCTTACGGAGTTTCACTCAAAATGTCCAAAAGAAGAAAACATGACCTTCCCTGAAGCAGGACCAAGACGATCGCTGGCCTATCCCAAAGGACATGGTGCCGGGCTTCAAGTGGGAATACTTGTTTCCGGCGGAATCGCGCCCGGCATCAATGCAGTGATAGCCGGCATTGTCAGGAGGCAATTTATGTACGCGGCCAAAGGCAAGTATGTGGGCAATTTAGGCGTCAAAGCGTATATAAACGGGTTCGACGCCCTGCTCCGGCGGGGCGGAAATTTCCGTCTACTACATGAAAATGACGTCGATAATATAACTAATGTCGGGGGATCAATGATAGGTAGTTCACGTGTTGAGCAATTAGTTGATGCCAGTCCGAGTAAGCGGTCTAAAGCACTTGAAGCTATAGCACGGCGAGTAGCTGCAGATGTGCAGATTTTATATGTGATTGGCGGCCACGGCAGCATGAGGGCTGCCCATGCCATATGGAAAACTGCACGGAATTTAAATCTGGAACTCTCAGTTGTTGCCATCCCCAAGACTATGGATAATGATATTTTGTGGGTGTGGCAGTCGTTTGGTTTTATGTCTGCGGTAGATCATGCTAAGCAGTTGATTGAGTATATGAATACCGAAGTGACATCATACCCGGGACTTTGTGTGATCCAGTTGTTTGGTTCCGACTCGGGTTTTGTTGCCGCACATGCCGTCCAGGCAAGCGGCGTTTGTGATCTCTGTTTGATACCCGAGGCTAAGTTTACCATGGGTAACGTTTCAACTTATATAAAAAACGGGTTGCTCGGGAAGCACAGGGCAGGAGAGAACCCATACGGTATCATAGTGATGGCTGAGGCTGCCGTGCCGATGGATGCGAGGGACTACCTGGATGATCCCTATGTGGGACTGACAGATGATGAAAAAAAAGAAGTCAGCGCATACCTGGAGGTTGGGCGGCTGCCCGGGCATACGCCGGACCCGTTACGCAGGGGTACATTAAAAATAGTATCGCGCGTCCTCGAAAGGGAGATATCTCATATGCCCGGTGACATATGGAAGATATTCCGCGTCATTACAAACGAACCCAAGCATCAGATCAGGGCAATCCCACCGAGCTGTTCGGATATGATATTTGGGCAGAGGCTTGGCTCCCTGGCAGTAGATTGCGCCATGGCAGGCTATACCGACTTCATGATCAGCCAGTGGCTGACCGAATATGTTATGGTTCCGCTTCCCCTGGTAATACTGGGCAGAAAGCGCATACCGCCCCAGGGGATTTTTTGGAAAACTACGAAGGCGTCCACCGGGCAGCCCGATCTGGATTAATAGCAACAGGAAAATAGCCATGGCTCAAACATGGAATACGGTCCGCATCTTCATCTCCTCCACCTTCCGCGATATGCACGCGGAACGGGACTGGCTGGCGAAGGTGGTCTTCCCCCGACTGCGCGAGAGCGGGCAAAGAGGAATCTAAATTATTAATAAGAAAACGATATGGAAATGGAATCTCATTCTAAATGTTCTACGATTAACTAGTCAGACATCGTGGTATTAATAAAGTGATAGCAAAGATTGGTAGTCTGACCAGAGGGGTAATTATATGACTAAAAAAAACGGAACTAGAACCATTGTAATAAACGGTGACATTACGATCGATTGGAACATAGTGCGCATAAAACGCATGGAGGAGATGGGGAAGGCCTGGAATGCCGATGATTTAACCACCACCTTCTGCCAGCGCGGAGGCGTGATATTGCTTGCCGACCTGGTCACGGCTATTGCCGGGAATCTGAAGCAGATCAAAGGCATTAAAGTTGATATAAGGCAGCCGGTTATTCCCGGTGATGTCATTACGCCCGATGATAAGAGGTTCCATCATTCTTACGCGGTGTGGGCACCGTTCAAACGCGATGAGGGTAAATCAGGTCCATCTGATAAGGTCTGGCGGGTGCAGGAGTTCCTGGGTTTGTACCCGGCACATAAAGAGGCCGCTGCCGAAGCCGAATGCAGACGGTTTGCAGACGATCCTGAGAGCGCTGACCTGGTGATCCTCGATGACGCCAATCTGGGCTTTCGTGATAATCCTGACTGCTGGCCACATGCTCTTGTGAGCGGAAAAATCCGGCCGTGGGTGCTCGTTAAGATGGCGAAACCGGTGGCACAGGGGACGCTGTGGGAATATCTGTTGAAAAGCCACACCGACCGGCTTATAGTGCTGATGACCGCCAACGACCTGCGCAGCACGGCGGTGCAGATCAGCTGCCAGGTATCCTGGGAACGCACAGCGCAGGACCTCGTGTGGGAACTGCTGTACAATCACCACGTTAATTCGCTGTCATTATGTGAGCACGTTATAGTTTCGTTTGGACCGTCCGGCGCTGTCCTGCTATCGCGGAATGCCTCGGGCCCGCCGCAGGCCACCCTCTTTTTCGACCCGAATGCCATGGAGGGTGAGTGGGGCAACCAGCATAAAGGATATATGATCGGTTTCAGCACCTGCCTGGCGGGAGGCCTTGCCAGGGAAATACTTTTAGATTCAAAGAAGCCGGATATGTCCCAGGGCATCCAGTCCAGCGTGTGTGCCATGCGTTATATTCAGGAAGCGGGCTATGGACCTGTCGGCGGTGAGCCAGGCAAAATCAGCATGGCTTTCCCGGCTGACCGGATTGCAGAGCAATTATCAAAGGAAGGCAGGTGCCTGGCGGCTGTCCCTATTAAAATTCCCATCCACAGGCTGAAAGAAAATATACCGGGGACTGTGCGTGAATTCTGGACAATACTCGATCAAAGTTACCCTGGTCCTCTGGAGCATGTAGCAAAGGAAATAGTGATAAACGGTTTGGAGTCATCGCTATCCGGGGTACCTATTGAGCAGTTCCATGATTTGAAGACCCCTGACCGCAAAGAGATTGAAGCATTCCATAACATCGGCGGACTTATAAAAGAGTACTGCGAAAGGCGGCAGCAAAAGCCGCTTTCCATAGCCGTCTTCGGCCCTCCCGGAGCGGGCAAGTCCTTCGCTGTTACCGAGGTAGCTTCTTCCGCACGTCAGGATGATATAGACTCGATCACCTTCAACCTTTCGCAGTTTAAAAGCCCGGATGATCTGATCGATGCGTTTCACCAGATTCGCGACAAGGCTTTGAAAGGCAAGATACCTCTGGTCTTCTGGGATGAATTTGACACCACCTTTCAGATCCAGCCGCTGGGCTGGCTGCGCTACTTCCTGGCGCCTATGAATGACGGAGAGTTTCAGGAAGGACAGATAATCCACCCTATAGGGCGCAGCATTTTTGTATTTGCCGGCGGTACCAGCCATAGCATAGAAGATTTTATCGCCAATAGCGGTAAGGAAGACTACCGCAGTGCTAAATTACCCGATTTCATCAGCCGGCTGAAAGGCTCGCTAAATATCCTTGGGCCTAACAGACAGGATGTCGGCCCGCATAACACAGATGGGACGTTCATCATCAGGAGGGCGATTATCCTGCGCTCGGTCTTTAAACGTTTTGCGCCGCAGATTGTGCACTCTGAAAGCGGGAAAAAAATAATACACATCGATCCCGGGCTTCTGCGGGCTTTCCTGTTGATAAAAGAATACAGGCACGGCGCACGCTCCATCGAGGCAATAGTGAGTATGAGCCGCCTCGCCGGTAAAACCACTTTCGAGCGTTCCAGCCTGCCCACTGAGGTACAGCTAAACCTGCACCTGGACGGCCGTGAATTCTATATTCTGATGAGGCAACTCGAATTTGACAGGGAGGCACTGGAAAAGCTGGCCGAGGCAACCCACGACGTTTTCTGCGAAGATTTGAGGGCTAAAGGCTATAAATGGGGGCCGAAGACAGATGATGCAAAAAAAGTACATAGCTCGCTAAAGCCGTTTAGCGAGCTGCCGGAAGATGAGCATGAGCAGAACCGCAATTTTGTGAGGGACATACCAAACAAGCTGAATCATACGGGATTTACAATGCTCCCTGTAAGCAGCGGTAAAACATCAGATCAGATGTGTGATGAACAAATTGAGACAATGGCAAAGATGGAGCACGAACGCTGGGTGAAGCAGAAGCTTGATGCCGGCTGGAAGTATGCACCGGAGACTGACAAAGCGAGGAAATTACACAAAGACCTTGTACCGTGGGAGGACCTGTCTGAAGAGGATAAGGAGAAAGACCGCGTGCTGGTGCGTAATATACCCAGGATCCTCGAAAAAGCCGGGTATGTAATGGTGAAAGTGGGGCAAGAGTCTTGACAGCTAGATAAGAAACCGATGTTTTGATCGTAATAGTATGTGGCAGGATAAAGAAAATATAGCACGGATATGGAAAAATCCGTACCTTTATCGGCGGTATTTTCCATAATGTACAGACAGAACATGGGGTGACCAGATAGATGTATCCGTTACGTGTTTTTATAAGCTATTCGCACGATGACAGGAAGCTGGCCCGGCAGGTGGCAGAAATACTGGAAAGCATGGGGCTTATTCCGGTATATGACGTCAAGGATATTGGCGCAAGCTCTGCATTTACTGATTCAATTAAAAGCCTGATTGCACACGCACATGTTTTTATGCCGCTGATAACGAAGCATTCACAAAAGCGGCCATGGGTACATCAGGAAACCGGATATGCCATAGCTATGAACATACCTGTATTACCCGTGGCAATCGAGAAGCTCCCCGGACAGATGATCGCTCAATTGCAGGCAATATCCGTTAAACGTAACCTGAAGGTTCTGAAAAACCGCCTTGAAGAAGCTGGTATGGAACGCATTGTCATTACTTATAAATCTGCCCCGCATACTCTGGTGGAAGTCGCCGATTGGCCGGAAAAGCGTGCCGAGATGATGGCCCAATTCGCCAATGCTGTTGCAGGACCTGCCAAATACGGCATGTTGCGGCAGCGCGGCGCACTGTCTTCATTCTGTTTGCCCGATAAAGATACTGATGACCCCATATGGGACTTGCGAGAGGGTTACCAATTGCGCAGCCATTATTACCGCAACCTGCTCAGAGAAGAACGCAGGGCACTGGAACTCCACGCGCGTGAATACGGCTGTTACCTGATAATCGATCCAGCGATCGATTTCAGCTCACGCGGGCCTTTTGTAACTCAAGCCCGGCTTTCAACACTGCTGGATTTTCTGCAATCGATGCCGGATGATAAAGCACATATTGTCATGACGGAACGTGCACGCGAAGGCAGCCTCACGCTTGTGGGTGACTGGTTCTTGGCGGATTCCATGGTCCCACGGCCGGAAGGGTACCGACAGACTATATTCAACTGGCATGCCCCCACCGTACTTCAGGGGCTAAATAAATTCGAGCGGGAATTTAAAGAACTCCTTGATAAAGATGGCCGGGGGTCACTCATGTCACGGCAAAGAGCAATTGAAGAGATGATGCGAATTTTAGACAGGTTGCCAAAAATCGGGGAAAAGAAGGGCTAGAAGAAGTAGAAGTACTTCTACATTAAATGAAATATTTAAAGGAGGCAGGCTTTGGATTTATTATCTTCCAATCTGATCCGTCCGTTAAATGCAGCAGAGAACCACTTTTTAGAAGTACTTGTCTCAGAGTTCTCCCTTCAACGGAAGGGACCGGGAAGTGAATTGCGAATACAGTTCGATAAAAATACACCTGCGATCTGGACCCGGGAAGCAAAGAACGAAGTCCAGAGAATGATTCCTGATTTTAAAAAGAAAGCTTCCGAATATCAGGAAAAACTTGACGCTTTTCTGCTGAGATCTGAAGACCAAGTTTACCCTTTCAACGATCCCGGTTTTCCCTTTCGTTATGCGAGCGGTGGAACACTTCCGGTCATAAGAATCGGTGAAAAAGAGTATTATTGTCTTTTTTATCGAGATATATTTCCAGTCGGGTGGAATATAGCCAACGGCGGATGCGATGATAGAAATGAGCTATTGTATCCCCTTGATGCCATGGAACGTGAGCTCCGTGAGGAACTGGTTATTCTAAATATAAACGGGGGTAAGCGGTATGTTTTTGAGGTGGACGCCGGCAAATCGCTTGACCATCCACAGTTTGCCGTATTACGAAGGTTTTTTAAAAAACGATTTGGCTGGTTGGATCTGGCTAAATACAACGAGGTTATTCCACCGTTGAAGTGGTTGGATGGGCCTGATTGTCTCAGTGTGAAAATTGGTGAGGACGACCCCAGCATTGTCACAGGGTGTTTTCTAAATATAAACGCCGAGGATTTTGGAATAGAAATCGATAAAATTGCGAAAATTTACCTTGATGAAGAAGCAATTTTAATAGATGGTGAAATCATTAACGGGACCCTGGTTAATGCAGTAGTAGGGCTGTTTGAAGTGGACAGGTTAAATCGTGAAGTTACTGAAAACAGGGCAGAGTATTATCCCGATCTCTTTTACTACGATATCAGCCGACACGGTGATTTTAATAATACTTTGAAAGGCGGTCATGAATTAATTGATGTGATTAATAAAAAGTTCATCCCGGAAATTGACAAGCAACGGTCACCTAACGAGATTGCTTATTACGCTTCCTGTAAAGATAAATTTAACCTTTGCCCCGTAACAAATAGAATATTGAAGCGATATATAGCACTTCCTGAAGGTCCTAATATTGAACCGGGCAACTACGAGATTTTTATCAGTTGGGGTGGCGATGACGTAAATTACGCACAAAAAGTCTACGAATTTTTCAAGCCGAGGAGAAAAACGTTTTTCAGCAGGGTGACCATCGGGAATCCAAATTTTCAGATTGCTATCGATAATGCGCTTGATTCGGCTAAATACCTGATTACGGTGGCAACAAAACCTGACAACCTGAAAAGGAACTGGGTAGAATTCGAGTCATCAGCTTTTCATATCGGAATACTTAATAGACGGAAGTCGCCTGGTTCCAGGATAATTCCTTTTATCACAGGCTTTAAACCGGAATACTTGCCATTACCGCTGGCTGTTTATCAAGCTGTAGAGTTTGACCTGAATGACATGCAAACTGGCTTGAACAGGTTGGCGGATTTCATATGCCAATAGTAAATTGTCAGGATAAATCATACCGTTAGACATTCAGGGCACTATCGAAAAAGCGTTCAATACAGTTGAGCCTGTCCTATAAAGGCGATGAACTTTGTTGTACTTGGCCTGGCAGATGTTGCTACTTCTCCGCAGCTGATCTGACTCAGTTTTCAGTATCTGGTTGATGTATTTGGCGACGCTGAACCCGAGTAACCACATATCAGGTTATACAGACAGGGGAAGCCAATCTTTGATCACGTCCGGATTGTCCACCAGAGCGCTGTGCGGATCCTTGGCAACCCTGCGTACGCGTAGCAACACCAGGCCCTGATCGGATTTAAAGGGCGGATCTGCCACCTCCCTGGTAGTGGCGATATCACCCGGAGCAACAACGTTAGCCCACGAACTGTGTACGTTTTTAACTTGAATCACATGAATGAATTCGAGTATCCCCAGGGGGCTTCCCAGAGTCACGAGTTTGGATAACGTTATCCAGACGGGTGAATTTTTTTCCGATGCCAGGCTCCAGGAAATCACAGACCCCAGGCTGTGCCCGATCAGTATAACGCGGCCCTTGCCGCCCTGGTCTGCCGCCTGCGCCAGGGCGACGCGAATCCGCTTGTCGATTTTGGCTTTCAGTGTTGCATTGCCCAGATATCCTGCAACATAGCGGAAGAGCGTGTTTAAAAAGGCTTTTCCTTCGTCGATAAACCCCGGCTGCGCCGCTTCCTCCGGCGCCACCTGTGTAACAGCCAGGTCCGTGGCGGCTTCAAGCTTGTTATAATTGAGCATAACCTGCATGTCGGTGTCCGTGAATTCAGCTTTTGTCTTGGCGAATGCCGCCATAAACGCCGGGCTCTCTACAATATCGCTGTAAATAGTCTCATAAAAACTCGGCTTGATATTAAAGTCCGGCAGCCCGTTTTTGAGGACTTCCTGAATGTTTTTCGACCACCCCTTTTCATGCTTGCCCATACCGTGCACAAGTACTATCGCTGCGTCTTTCATAACCGGTCCGCTACCCTTAACATTTTCTTCAACCTCCTCTAAGCTAATCATAGACGAAGATATTGAATTTGTCAATTTATTATAGTCAAGCTAACTCCTAGTTGGTGGCAAGGTCACCAGTTCCCTTTTATCTTTCCTAATTAATAAGAGAAATATTAGTAATCTTCAGTCAGATCATGAATTAGGTTCTCTTTGACTGGATACGCGGACGTTTAAAAATTAACCAGATTTCCTTTTTATCAAACAAAGTTGGTTCATCTTTATCAAAAGGAATAATACTAGTTACTAATTCCCATCCCTTTGTCCCTTGGTCATTCAATTTCAATGTCAAACTACGCTCTGTCACTTCGCCAACCCACCTTAATCCTGAAATTACCTGATAATCCCACTGAATCATTTTCTTACCTCCAGAGAATTTAAGTTAGCACCATAATCGAGAGCATTAGATATGAAATAAGTGACTATTTATTAGTTCTCGTTGCTTGTCCCATAGCCATTGATTGAATTCTTGTAAGTTATTAAAACATTCTTCAATAAGGGGACGCATAGCAATATTAGGTTCCCCAATTGTTAGTTCTTTACGTGTTATGCTGTCAAATCCAAGTCCTTTTCGTAATAGTTTCTTGGGAATTCCCGTCAGTAATTCTTCTTTTGAGATTACGATTGTATGTTTATGTCCCGTATCTCTGTCCCAATGGTATATACTACTGATTCGTATTACATCAACGTGGATTAAATAATGGCGAAAGCCGTCAATTAACCTATAACGTGGATTTTTATCAAATCTGCTTTCCTTCACTTGTTTATAATCTTTCATAAGTTGAGATAATTCATCATTTTTAGGTAAACCACTAAATAGTTCTTCTGTACGATCAACGAAAGTCACTGCACTTACGGCGAAATTGAAAAACAGTCGTGAGATTTCTTCGGTAATATAAAACCAATTGCTATTGCGTTGAGCCCATAGTTTTATACCATCAGGCGATTCTTCAATATGTTGGAGAAAATTGATTAGCTGATTATAGTTCCCCTGAAATAGACGAAATGAGTTTTGGAGCGGTTTGGCAATTACGGGTGTTGATATGGGCATTGTGAATGCCTCCCAAACGATGATTACTAAAGTATAGCATTTGTGTCAACATAATTGATTAATAGTGTGATAAAATAGAAATATGCACCATTGGAAATTTATCAGTAGCGTCGTAGCATTGCTTTCGGAAGCAGTCTTGTAAATAGTGGTTAATATTTTTATAATTATAAGAGGTGAGAGATGTTATCTTCATCAGAAGGAAAACCGGATAGTGAAAAGCCGGGATCAGCTGAAATTCCAAAACCAGCACAAACCAATGAACCTGAACCTCCTCAGTCTACACCCGTTATGATAATCAAAATGCTGACAAAAAAAGATATCGAATCGACCGATTCAAAAAAATAGTCTTCTAAGATTTACTGTACGATCAAAAAAATACCAGATACTATTGCTGCTGATTGAATACCAAAAAGTACTATATTGGTTCTAATTGCGATAGCTTTAAGTTGTAACTTACTATCATTATCCTCGTAGGATTTTGTAAATGATTCTGCTGCCCACCATACTAGTTTATCTTCACTATACTCCCTAGAAATTTTCCAAACTTCTGTAAGATCAGGTCCAGCCTTCCATTTAATCGCAAAATAGGATATTAATGAAATTATTACAATTAAAATATATGCAATCCCAGAAATACAAAACAATAAAGATACTTGACAATAAGCCGGTTTCCCTAAAATAGCAAGGATCCCTAATAATATAGCGACAAGAGCGCCACCAAAACCCAGAATATTTCCTATTTTTGTGTCAATAGAATCTATTTGCTGCTGTTGTGTCTGCCACCTTATCACTGAAAGTTCATATACTGACTTAGAACCACAATCAGGAAATGGACGAGTTTTAGCTTTATTAGCTTTTTGTAATTCACACATTTCCCAATCAGTATACCAGAGCAGTCAATCATAAAGTGTAATGTTACATCTTGTGTATCTAGCGGATATTATATAGACGTAGCATAAAATAATTCATAACAAATGCAGAATCAACTAAGGATTCAATCAAATTTATTGCGATAATGCACGGAAAGAGTATACAATCCTGCAGAATGGAAGCGCACCGGCCGTCAGACTTTGCTGAAAGACTTTGCCCACCTTGGAGGTATCGAGTTGAACAACAATGAAATCTGCCGCATGACTACCCTGGAAATGGCGCAGGCCATCAAGGCGAAGAAGATCTCCCCTGTAGAAATAATGGATGCCGTTCTGCGCCGGATCGAGGAACTGAACCCCCGAATAAACGCATTTTGCACTCTTGTTGTTGAGAGGGCGAGAAAACAGGCCAAAGAAGCGGAGAACAGGGTTGCCAGTGGCGCTGAACTGGGACCATTGCACGGCGTGCCCGTATCGATAAAAGACCTGCTTTTTACCGAAGGGACTCGTACAACGGGCGGGTCAAATGTATTTGGAGACTATGTCCCGCAGGAAAGCGATATAGTGGTCAGGCGACTTGAAGCGGCCGGGGCTATCGTCATAGGTAAGACCAATACTTCCGAATTCGGCTGGACGGCCCTCACCGATAACCGGCTTTTCGGTCCCACGCATAATCCGTGGAACCTGGAGATGACGCCGGGAGGCTCAAGCGGCGGAGCTGCGGCTGCCGTGGCAGCGGGCATGGGGCCGCTTGCCATAGGAACCGACGGAGGGGGATCGATTCGTGTCCCGGCCAGTTTCTGCGGCATTTACGGCTTTAAACCTTCCTTCGGCAGGGTGCCCCGGGGACCGAGCTTACCCGGTTTGGAAATGCTGGCGCACACAGGCCCCATGACACGTACCGTCAGGGATGCTGCATTTGCCATGGAGATAATCGCCGGCAGGGATGATATCGACTGCTTCTCACTGCCAGAGGAAAACCTGACCTATATGCCCGCTCTGAGCGGCGGCCTTAAAGGGCTGAAAATTGCCTGGTGTCCCGACCTGGGGGGTGCGGTTGCCGATGCACAGGTGCTGAAAATAACCGGAGCGGCGGTAAAAAACTTTGCAGGCCTCGGAGCTGATGTAGAACTGATCAAAGCTGACTTAAGTTGTCCGGAGCAAGCTTTCTCTACCCACTTCGGCGTGCAGCTGGCTACGCTGCTTTATGATAAGCTGGATGAATACAGGCAGCAGATCGACCCGCTGCTGGCAGTTTTTTTGGATATCAGCAAGGATAAATCAGCCAGGGAATATACAGCGGCATGGTGGGAATTGCTGGAATATCGGAAGAGGATGAACGAAATTTTTAATAAGTATGACCTGCTGCTGACGCCTACCGTCGCCGTGCCTCCGTTCAAGCTGGGCAATTACGGTCCTCGGGAGATAGCGGGTAAAAAGGTCTCGCCGCTTGCCTGGATGGCGTTCACATACCCGTTTAATGTCACGGGTCATCCGGCGGCATCCGTGCCCTGCGGCTGGACGGATGACAATCTCCCCGTAGGACTGCAAATTGTGGGGCGGCGCTTCGATGACACGACCGTGCTCAAAGCGTCGGCAGCTTTCGAGACCGCATCACCCTGGGCGCATAAATACCCGCCTGCTATTTGAGGGAAGTCAAGATAGCTGCCCGGGCAAGCCGGCCTATTTCTTAAAATTCTTTACAGCTTCAACTATCTGCGGCAGTATCTCGCCCGTTTTTCCCGTGATGATATAGTCGGAAATACCTTCCGCAGTCAGCGGTGTCGGCTCGCCGTTTACCTCGATTATCTTCACCGACGGGGAGCTTCGCGCTGCACCTAACCCCGCCTCAGCCTTCCAGTGGTCTTCATACCTGCTCTGCCTGGCCATACGCGGCAGGTTGGCGAAGGGATATACCACGGCCGAAGTGCCGCAGATAAGCATAAGGTCGCATTTCCAGACCTCCTCCAGGCTCATATCGGCCACATCCTGCGGGATGGATTCGCCGAAGGCCACGGTATCGGTCTTAATGATTCCCTGGCAATAGGGGCAGCGCGGCGGCAGCTTACCTTCGGCCATTAGTTTTTGGAGGTCGAACTCCTGAGGGCGGAACCTTAAGGTACAGTGGACGCACCTCAGCTTGAGGACACTGCCGTGATACTCGAGAAGCTTTGCCGTACCGGCTTTTTCGTGTAAGCCGTCTATATTCTGGGTAATGACGCATTTCAGGACGCCGGCCTTCTCAAGCTCCACAAGCGCATGGTGGCCGGCATTGGGCGCTGCTTCCGTCAGGTCTCCCAGCAAATTGGGGCCGGTCAACCTTTCCTCCCACCATTTCCCGGGGTCATGCAGGAATGTTTCATAGCTGCGGTAAGCCTTTCTTTCCGCCTCGGGATTCTTGGTCCAGATGCCGGAGGGACCGCGGAAATCGGGTATCCCCGATTCGGTTGAAATCCCCGCACCCGTCAGCGCTATCGCGTGCTTGGAATTGAGCAGATCGCGTGCCGCTCTTTCGATGAGATTCTCCATGTGCCCGCTTTACCTCGAAATATTGTACCATGTAATAACAGAGGAGGCGGTCATGCAAAAAATTACCGACAATGTCTTTGCCGAGACCGGATTCAGGGGCTGTAATCCAGGGTTTGTTGTTACCACGGAAGGCGTCGTGATGATTGATACGCCCCAGTTGCCTGTTGACGCCGTGAAATGGCGGGATGAGATCGCGAAATACGGTCCTGTCCGCTACCTGATAAACACAGAGCCGCACTGGGATCATTTCTCAGGAAACCATTTCTTTAAGGGGACCATAATAGCCCACGAAGGGACGAGGAAAGCGATCCTGGCCACATCAGTGGACCAGTGGAAGCCCTATATCAAGCAGGTATCGGTAGAAAGCCTTCCCCTGGCGGAAGACTTCAGGTTTCGCGCTCCCGAGATTACGTTTTCCGAGCAAATGGCACTTCACCTCGGCAGGCATACATTTCAGCTTATCAACCTGCCTGGCCACACACCGCATGAAGTAGCAGTGTATATCCCTGAGGAAAAGGCGGTTTTTTCATCGGATAATGTCTTTGCCGGAGTACAGACCTGGATGCAGGAGGCTGTTCCTTATCAATGGCTTGATTCACTCAAACGGCTTAAAGAGCTTGATTTTGATTATCTGGTTCCCGGACACGGCAGAGTTTGTGACAGAAGCTATCTCGACGAGATGAGCGCATTCGTCCAGGAATGGATAGATGCTGTTAAACAGGCAATAGAAAATGGAATGAGCGTTGAGGAAGCCCAGGCGAAGATATCTTTTTTAGGCCGGTATCCCATGGAAGCGGGGACGGAGTTTATGGCTTCACAGGTGCAGAAGTGGAATATAGCGCGGCTTTATAAAGTATTGCAGAAGAGGGAGAATAGTTAACATGACTACATCACAGTTTAATAAACTCTTTGAGCCAACCAGTATTGGAAAAATGAAACTGAAAAACAGGCTGGTGCTGCCGCCGATGGCGATGATGCTAGCCGATGAGGACGGGACGGTAAGCCGGAGGACTATAGATTATTACGAGGCCCGTGCCAAAGGCGGTATGGGGCTCATCATCGTGGAGATCACGGCACCTGCACTGCAGTGCACGGGTATTCATCAGCTCTCGCTGGGCGATGACCGCTTTATTCCGGGCTGGAAGAAGCTGGCCAGGGCCGTTCACAGCCACGGTGCTAAAATCGCCGCTCAGCTGCAGCATAACACGATGGAGAAAAGGGAAGGCGGGATGGTGCAGGTCGGCCCTTCCCCGGTGATAGTTCCGGCGCGAGTGATGGGAATACCTGGTAATCCTCCACATGAACTGACAATTGCTGAAATTGAGCAGACCGTCGGCTGGTTTGCCGCTGCGGCGGGCAGGGCTAAAAAGGCCGGATGCGACGGCGTGGAGATACACGGGGCGCACCAATATTTGATAGCCGCCTTCCTTTCCCCGGCAACCAATCGGAGAGAGGATAAGTACGGCGGTTCTGCGGAGAACAGAGCAAGGTTTTTAGTAGAAATACTGGAAGCCTGTAGAAAGGAAGCTGGGGCCGATTTCCCGCTATGGGTACGTTTGAACGGGCAGGAATGGGGTGTGGATAACGGCGTGACCATTGAAGAGACAAAGCAGGTTGTTCAGCTTGCTGTCCAGGCGGGCGCGCAGGCCATACATGTATCTGGTTACGGCGCCGGCTCTTACAGCACCACAGCCCCGCTGGCGGATACGCCCGGCATGCTCGTGCCGCTGGCTGCCGAGGTTAAGAAGGTTACAAACGTGCCAATTATCACTGTAGGTAGGATGGATCTTATGCTGGGCGAGCAGGTTCTGCAGGAAAGCAAGGCCGACCTGATAGCTATAGGAAGGAGGAACATTGCCGATCCTGAGCTGGCTTTAAAAACAGCGCAGGGACGAACAGACGAGATCAATGCCTGCATCAACTGTATGGAATGCATCGAGCGGCGCACTCCCGGCGAACCGCTGGGGGAAAGGAGCACCACCTGCACTATCAATGCAGCCCTGGGCAGGGAGAGGGAATACCAAATTAAGCCGGCGCGCAAAAAGAAAAAAGTCGTCATCATCGGCGGCGGGCCTGCCGGAATGGTGGCAGCCAGGGTGGCGGCACTTCGAGGGCATAAGGTAACCCTGCTGGAGAAGACAGGGAAGCTGGGCGGACAGCTCAACGAAGCATCGGTACCGCCGTTTAAGGGCGATATAGCTACCTGGGTGAAATATCTTGTCGGACAGATGTCCAAAACAGGTGTAGAAGTCAGGCTGAATTCAACAGCAACACCTTCAGTCGTGGAAGAATTGAAGCCGGACGTTATCGTCGTGGCCTGTGGTGGCGTGCCTCTGATGCCTGCGATACCGGGCATAAACAGCCCGTCCGTGGTTACCGCTCGGAACGTGCTTTCAGGCGAGAAACAGGCGGGACAGCGTGTGGTTGTCATCGGCGGAGGCACCGTGGGCTGCGAGACAGGGCTTTATCTGGCACAGAAAGGCAAACAGGTTACAATCATTGAGATACTCAAGCGCGCCGCAAGCGATATGTACCCCATGGTGAGGCGTCGACTTATGGACGGTCTGCGAAGCAGCCGAGTTGCCATTCATACAGGCGCATGCTGCGAGGAGATTAAGGACGGCGGTGTGACAGTCACTGTATCCGAAGGCAAGAGCGAGACCATCCCCGCTGATACGGTGGTCATAGCAGTGGGCTACGGGACGGATAGCAGCCTTCTCGATGCCGTCAGGGGCAAGGTACCCGAGGTCTATTGCATAGGCGATGCCTCCAAGCCGAGGCGCATATTTGAAGCCGTGCAGGAGGGTTATAAGACAGGATTGTCGATATAGATGGATGAGTATTGCAGATGACGTAGCCGATCTGCCAGGAGTGACTTAATGACGAAATACGATTTCGACTCGGTGATCGACCGCCGCGGCACCAACTCGCTCAAGTGGGATTTTATGTCCAAGTATTTGCCTGGCGCAGACCTGCTGCCCATGTGGGTGGCGGACATGGATTTCCGCGCGCCGCAGGAAATCATAGATGCAGTCAGAAAGGTAGCTGAACGAGGCATCTATGGTTACTCAGGAGTCCCCGAGTCATATTATGAGGCCGTCATTTCATGGATGAAAAGGAGGCACAACTGGGAGATAAGGCAGGAATGGATAGCTTTCTCCCCCGGTGTGGTGCCGGCTATCCATCTGCTGGTGCAGGCCTTAACCGAACCGGGCGACCAGGTGGTGCTGCAGACACCCGTCTATTTTCCCTTTTTTAATGCCGTTAAGTGCAACGGCCGTGAAATACTGGACAATCCTCTGCGGTTGGAGGACAGCCAGTACATGATGGACCTGGAAGATTTGGAGCGGAACATCACACCCCGGACTAAGATGATCATCCTGTGCAATCCGCATAATCCCATAAGCAGGGTATGGCGGGAAGATGAGTTGCGAAACCTGGGCGAGCTGTGTATGAAAAACAAAATCCTGGTGGTTTCCGATGAAATTCATGAAGATATAGTGTACGGCGGTTACCGGCATGTGCCCTTTGCCACACTCGGAGAGGATTTCGCGGCCAACTGTGTAACCTGTACCTCGACGAGCAAGACCTTCAACCTGCCCGGTCTGCAAACTTCAAATATAATCTTCGTCAATCCTGATTTGAAGGAGCGTTATACTGAAATAGCAAGGGCGTGCAGCATGCCCACGCCGGGCATGTTCGGCATCGCCGCCACCGAGGCCGCCTACCGCCACGGCGAGCCGTGGCTGACACAACTTCTGGCCTACCTGGAGGGGAATATAGCGTTTATCACCGACTATATCTCTGCAAACATCCCCGGCTTGAAGGTCATCCAGCCTCAGGGAACATATTTGCTCTGGCTGGATTTCAGGGGTTGCGGCATTACCGCGGACAGACTGGTCAATTTTGTGCGGGATGAAGCTAAAGTCGGGCTGGAACCGGGCGCTATTTTCGGCTGCAAGGAGCCGGGTTTCGAGAGGATGAACATAGCCTGTCCCAGAGCCACGCTGCAAGAGGCTTTGAACAGGATAGAAAAAGCCATCAACGGGTAAAGAATAATTTCTCAGATTAAGTTCCACAATAAGTCATCCAGCGGCCTCGATTCTTGAGAAATTCTTGATGGATTGTCTTGGTTTCTTGACACGTATTTGATCGACATTTTGTTAGAATGAATATCATTAAGAAGAGTCTCAGTTGTCGAGCCGAGCGGTTTGGCTCGGATGCTATGTATAAAAACTGAAATCTAATGTGGGACCTCATATTTATTATTAGCATTATTGTATTCTTCATAATCAGCCTGGTAATACTCATGATCTGCAGGCGACTGATGGAGAGCTAATACATGACCGCTGTCTATATCATCTCGGGTATCATTGCCTTCGCGCTTTTAATATACCTAGTCATCGCGCTTCTCAAACCGGATTGGTTCAAATAATGTTATTTGTATTTCTGCAAATCAGTCTTTATCTAACTGCTCTGCTCCTCCTGGTAAAACCTTTAGGCCTTTATATGGCGCGCACATACGGAGGCGAGCGCACATTCATGTCACCGGTGATGGAACCGATAGAGCGCCTTATTTATCGGACAACCGGAATAAAACAATCCGATGAAATGGACTGGAAGACATATGCCGTAGCTGTGCTGCTTCTCAATATGGCCGGTCTTTTGCTGTTATTTATCATCCAGCGTATACAGGGCTTTCTGCCGCTTAATCCGCAGGCAGTTCCGGCTGTAGCGCCCGACCTGGCTTTTAATACCGCTATCAGCTTTGCAACCAATACAAACTGGCAGAGTTACAGCGGTGAAACCACTATGAGCTATTTAACCCAGATGACGGGAATGACCGTGCAAAATTTCCTCTCTGCAGCCACGGGCATGGCTGTTCTGATCGCACTGATACGAGGCTTTACCAGTCATTCGATCAATACGATAGGCAATTTCTGGGTGGATATGACGAGAAGTGTTTTGTATGTGCTGTTACCGTTGTCACTTATGTTATCTCTGGTGCTCGTATCGCAAGGTATCGTGCAGACGTTTGATGGGGCCCAGACAGTGTCGTTATTGCAAACGGCACAGGATGTCAATGGTCAGACTGAAAGCGAACAGGTAATAGCTGTTGGTCCGGCCGCTTCCCAGATAGCCATAAAGCAACTGGGGACCAACGGCGGGGGTTTTTTCAATGTAAATTCTGCGCACCCCTTCGAGAATCCCACCCCATTTTCGAATTTTCTGGAAATGCTGGCGATTCTTCTGATTCCCGCCGCGCTTTGTTACACCTTTGGCAGGATGGTTGGCGATACAAGGCAGGGATGGGCCATACTTGCCGCAATGACTGTGATCTTTGTTGCAGTGCTGTCGATATCAGTATGGGCAGAACAGAGCGGCAATCCGGTTCTGGCAAACCAGCACGTGGACCAGTCTCCAGGCGATCTTCAACCCGGCGGAAATATGGAGGGCAAAGAATTACGCCTGGGTATTGCTGGTTCAGCGCTGTGGGCGACTGCCACCACCGCTGCCTCGAACGGCTCGGTCAACGCAATGCTCGATTCATTTACACCTCTCGGCGGTCTGACTGCCATGTGGCTGATGCAGCTGGGTGAAGTGGTTTATGGCGGCGTTGGTTCAGGCCTGTATGGAATGCTGGCCTTTGTAATTATCGCCGTGTTTGTTGCCGGGTTGATGATCGGCCGTACTCCTGAGTATCTCGGGAAAAAAATTGAAGCATTCGAGATGAAAATGGCCTCTATTATGGTTTTAATCCCGGTTTTGGTTGTTTTACTTGGTACAGCGCTTGCCGTAACGATTCCTGAAGGCAAACAGGCTGTATATAATCCCGGTCCGCACGGCTTCAGCGAGATACTATACGCGTTTTCATCGGCAGGTAATAATAACGGTAGCGCCTTCGCGGGACTGGGGACTAACACACTTTTCTATAACGTTATGCTGGGCTTCGCCATGCTTATCGGTCGCTTCTGGCTGGCAATTCCGGCACTGGCGATTGCAGGTTCACTGGCACGCAAGAAAATAGTGCCCGTGTCCTCAGGCACGCTCCCCACTCACTCATTATTATTCGTTACATGGCTTATCACAGTAATTATTATCGTGGGCGCGCTCAGTTTTTTCCCGGCGCTTTCGCTGGGGCCACTGGTTGAGCACCTGATGATGAAATGGTGATCTGGTATGAAAAATTCACCACTATCCGCTAACAAGCTGGCAGGAACTCGACAATCCGGAGGGACAGGAGTTCAGTTGAGCATCAGGCGAGGGCTCTACCGGAAGGCGGCTCTCGATGCTTTATTGAAATTAAATCCACTCTGGATGGCGCGCAATCCCGTTATGTTTGTGGTTGAAGTTAGCAGTGTTCTGGCCAGCGCTTTGTGGTTACAGGCGTTATGGGGGCACGGAGAAGCAAAAGCGGGCTTTATCGGGGCCGTGGCATTCTGGCTCTGGCTTACGGTTCTTTTTGCCAATTTTTCTGAGGCGCTGGCTGAAGGGCGCGGCAAGGCGCAGGCTGCTGCATTACGCCGGGCACGGCAGGAAACGCAGGCTAAAAAATTGAGCCAGGCTAAGCATGATGCCCGGTATGAAGTGATCCCATCGAATGACCTGCGGCAGGGCGATGTTTTTTTAGTAGAGGCCGGCGATACTATTCCTGTGGACGGCGAAGTGGTCGTTGGTATTGCCTCGGTGGACGAGAGCGCCGTAACCGGGGAAAGTGCCCCAGTGATACGTGAATCCGGGGGAGACCGAAGTGCAGTCACAGGAGGGACGAGGGTGCTATCAGATTGGCTGATAGTGCGTGTGACCGCCAATCCCGGTGACGGCTTCCTTGATCATATGATCAGCCTGGTGGAAGGAGCTAAACGCCAGAAGACACCTAACGAAATAGCTTTGAATATTTTGCTGGCAGCTTTTACAATGATTTTTCTCGTAGTCTGTACTGCGCTTCTACCTTATTCACTCTATAGCGTTGAAACGAATGGCCAGGGTGTCCCGATCACCATAACCGTGCTGGTAGCATTGTTAGTATGCCTGATCCCCACCACAATCGGCGGGCTATTGCCTGCTATCGGTATCGCCGGGGTGGACCGGTTAATCCGGCGCAACATCATAGCGTTATCCGGCCGTGCGGTGGAAGCATCAGGGGATGTGGATGTTTTGCTACTGGATAAAACGGGAACCATCACCTTGGGTAACCGCCAGGCAGTGGAGTTTATACCTGTTGGCAATGTGAATGACCGTGAGCTGGCGGAAATAGCCCAATTAGCTTCGCTTGCTGATGAAACGCCGGAGGGACGCAGCATAGTCTTACTGGCGAAAGAAAAATACGGATTGCGAGGCGGTACCGAGGATGGTCAGCTATCAAATATGAACTATATACCTTTTTCAGCGCAGACACGGATGAGTGGGGTGGATATGGAGGGGCTTAGTATACGGAAAGGCGCTGCGGATGCCGTCACCGCTTATATTGAGGGATTAGGTAAGTCTGTAGCTCCGGAACTAAGGACCGTAGTGGAGGGTATTGCACAAAAAGGAGGCACTCCGCTGGTGGTATCGCGCGATGGTGAAGCATTGGGGGTTGTCTATTTGAAAGATGTAGTTAAGGGCGGCATCCTGGAACGTTTTATGCAGATGCGGAAAATGGGTATTAAAACGGTAATGATTACAGGGGATAATCCTCTGACGGCAGCCGCTATTGCTGCCGAGGCCGGCGTAGATGATTTTCTGGCGCAGGCTACTCCTGAGGCTAAATTAAAGCTGATACGGGAATTTCAGGCGGGGGGGCGCCTGGTGGCGATGACCGGGGATGGCACAAACGATGCGCCGGCATTGGCGCAAGCCGACGTGGCTGTGGCCATGCACACGGGAACACAACCCGCACGCGAGGCAGCTAATATGATCGACCTGGATAGCAATCCCACAAAACTGATTGAAATAGTTGAAATAGGCAAGCAACTGCTTATGACGCGAGGTTCGCTGACAACATTCAGCATTGCCAATGATGTATCAAAGTACTTCGCTATAATCCCTGCCGCATTTGCCGGTACTTATCCCGCTTTGCAAGCGCTTAACTTCATGCAACTGGCCACGCCGGAAAGCGCTATTATGTCAGCCGTAATATTTAATGCGGTTATTATCATGCTCCTCATTCCGGTAGCATTGCGCGGCGTTCCCTATAAACCTGTGGGAGCAGCGAAACTTTTGCGTAATAACCTCCTGACCTATGGATTAGGGGGTTTGATAGTGCCGTTCATTGGTATTAAATTAATTGATGTGATCTTGACGACTGTAAAACTGGTTTGAATAAAAATGAGTGATAAATCAAGTATGCTGCACCAATTACGTATTGCTTTGAAATGCCTTGTGGCCTTCACATTGATTACCGGCATAGTCTATCCGCTTATCGTAACGGGCGTTGCCCAGATCGGATTCAAATATCAAGCAAATGGCAGCCTGATAATAGAGGATGGGCAAAGGCTCGGCTCTGAGCTAATCGGCCAACCGTTCAGCGATCCAAAATATTTCTGGGGACGATTGTCTGCTACCACCCCATATTCATATAATGCATCGGCATCTACCGGCTCTAACTACGGGCCGTTGAATCCTGAATTAGATGAGGAAGTTCAAGCGCGCATTAAAGCCATGAAAGCAGTTGATCCGGATAACCTGAAGCCGATCCCGGTAGATCTCGTGACACACTCCGCCAGCGGTCTTGACCCACATATCAGTATTGCTGCCGCCACCTACCAGGTTCACAGGGTGGCACTCGTCAGGGGATTGAGTGAAGAACAAGTTAGTGCTTTAGTTACCCGCTGTACCGAAGGTCGCCAATTTGGCTTTTTAGGCGAACCTCGGGTGAATGTGTTAAAGCTGAACCTTGCTCTGGATCAATTACCTACCCAAACCGGAAGTAGTAAAATGTGAATGGTGGATAAAATATGGTGGATAAGTTGATTCGTCCCAGTCCCGACAAGCTATTGGAACGAATAAAGACGGATGAAGCCAGAAAGGGGCGGGGGAGGTTGAAAATATTTCTTGGCTATGCAGCCGGTGTGGGCAAGACCTATGCAATGCTGGAAGCTGCCCAACGGAAAAAAAATGAAACCGACGTCGTTGTAGCCTATGTAGAAACACACGGCCGTACCGAAACCGAAGCTCTTCTATCGGGGTTGGAGGTTATTCCCCGTAAACAAGTGCAATATCGAGGCCTTGCAGTTGATGAGATGGATCTGGATGCAGTTCTTGCCCGTCATCCTAAGCTGGCGCTTGTGGATGAGCTTGCTCACACTAACACTCCCGGTTTGAGGCACCCCAAGCGGTATCAAGATGCGGAGGAATTGCTGGAAGCTGGAATAGATGTTTATGCCACCCTAAATATTCAGCATCTGGAAAGCCTGCGCGAATCGGTTGCACAGATAACAGGAGTATGGGTACGCGAAACGGTGCCCGATTCGATAATTGACCAGGCTGACGAGATTGAGCTTATCGATCTTCCACCCGATGATCTTCTTCAAAGGCTTAAAGAAGGGAAGGTGTACATTTCCGAGCAGATATCCCATGCAGTAGCTAATTTTTTCCGTAAAGGAAATCTATCTGCGCTACGTGAATACAGCATGAGGATTTCCGCGGATCATATTGACAGCCAGGTACGAGAGTATATGTCGGCGCATACCATACACGGCCCCTGGCCAACCGCCGAGCGGCTTCTGGTTTGTGTTACTCCCGGGCGGTGGGGCAGCCGGATAATTCATACCGCCAGAAGCCTTTCGTTACAATTGAATGCAGAGTGGACCGCCATTCACGTTGAAACACCCGGTAGCGTTGACGACTCTCCTGAACAACAGGAGCAGTTAACAAATTTAATTAGACTGGCAGAAAAGCTGGGCGCCAGGGTTGAAATCCTTCAAGGATTATCTGTGGCTAATACAATATTGGAATACGCATATAAAAGCAATATAACCAAGATAATTCTGGGCAAGCCCCGGGATGTCCACTTGAGAAATATATTGAGTAGATCGGTTGCGAATCAAGTGGTACGCCGCAGTAAATATGTGGATGTATACATCGTCAGTGGGAAAGGCCAACCGTTGGAGCAAAATGTGCTGCCGGTAAAACAGCTGCCGGTTCAGTGGTTGAGATACCTGTTAAGTCTGGCACTGGTATTCTGTACCACTCTTATAGGCTCCATGGTTAACCCTTTCTTACACCCTGTGAATATAGTGATGCTTTATCTATTAAGCATTGTTATCTCAGCAATTTATTTCGGTTTCGGCCCCTCGATTTTAACATCTGTGCTGAGTCTATTGGCATTCGATTTATTTTTTATACCTCCGTATTTTACTTTTACTGCGTCGGAATCATATTACCTGTTTACCTTTGCTGTCTTGCTGGCGGTTGGGGTAGTCATCAGTTATCTAGCATCGCGAATACGCGGTCAGAGTGAGGCAACTCAGCGCCGGGAAAATGAGACCGCTACCCTCTATTCATTGAGCAAGCAACTTTCTGTTTCTATAGGTTTGAAACCTACGTTAAAAACCATTATTGACACCGCAAAAGACCAGTTCAGACAAAATGCCGTGGTGTTTCTGCCGGGTAAACAAAAAAAGGGGATACTGGAGGCTTTTCCGGAAAAGTCCGGTATAATCCAGGGTGAGAATGAGAATGCCGTAGCTGTATGGACTTATCAACACCAGAAAGCCGCCGGACACGGTACCGATACACTACCTGATGCCAGCGCGCTTTATCTGCCGTTGAGCACGGCGCACGGGGGAATCGGGGTATTAGCGCTGTGGCCGCTCGACTCCGACAATCGGCTAACAGTCCAGCAGGATAGATTGCTTAAGGCTTTTGCTGATCTGGCTTCGATGGCGATTGAGCGTGCCCAGTTAGCCGAAGTGGCCAATGACGCCCGGGTTTTAGAGGCGTCCCAGAAATTGCAGACAGCATTACTGAATTCAATATCACATGACCTTCGCACTCCGCTCGTTTCAATCATTGGAGTATTAAGCAGTCTGCAGGAGGAAAGTATAACACTGGATAACGATGCAAAGAATAACTTGATTCAGGTAGCCCTCGAAGAGGCGGAAAGGCTCAACCATCTGATAACCAACCTGCTCGATGTATCACGGATCGAAGCCGGTGCTTTGAAATTATTCAGGCAACCCGCGGATATGCAGGATATCGTCGGGGCAGCTTTGGAACAGATCGGCAACCGTTATCAAACAAGAAAGATAAATGTTGAAATACCCGATGGTCTTCCACTTATACCTGTGGATACCAGCCTTATCATACAAGTTCTGGTCAATTTACTGGATAATGCTTTTAAATACTCGGGAGCAGACTCTGTTGTAGATGTTGGCGCACTTCAGAAGGCAGGTGAGATTCAAGTTGAGATATCGGATCGCGGAACCGGTATACCTGAACAGGATTTACAGCATGTTTTTGATAAGTTCTACCGTGTTCAAAGTCCGCATAATGTATCCGGCACCGGATTGGGCTTATCCATTTGCAGGGGGATTGTGGAGGCGCATGGCGGGATTATTTCTGCCGAGAACCGGCCAGGTGGCGGCACTATAATTCGTTTTAAACTACCTTTAGTATCAAATTCACCAGAACGGGGCATGGTAAAATGAGTGAAATCGGACCGCGTGTACTGGTGGTTGACGACGAGCAGGCGATCAGAAAATTCCTACGAGTGGCGCTCACAGCACAGGGATTTATGGTGTTTGAAGTGAGCTCGGGGCTGGAGGCGCTAACGACTGCCAGTAATTGTAAACCGGATATCATCATTCTTGATCTTGGCCTTCCGGATATGGATGGTATTGATGTTGTGCGCTTGTTCCGCCAGGCGACAAAAATCCCCATTATAATACTGTCTGTTAGAGGTTCGGAAGATGATAAAATTAATGCTCTTGATGCAGGTGCCGATGATTATTTAACCAAACCTTTCAGTGCGGGGGAACTATTAGCCAGATTACGCGCCAACCTACGTCGTACATCCCAAACAGAAACAGAGCTTGTCTTCATTAACGGTGACTTGACGGTAGACCTGACGAAGAGGCTGGTTACACTGGCGAATCATGATGTTCAGCTAACGCCGACCGAGTATGATTTGCTCAAAATTCTTGTTACCCATGCCGGCAAAGTACTAACTCATCACCAGTTACTGAAGGAAGTCTGGGGTTCGGAATATGAGCAGGAACTCCACATATTACATGTTAACATCAGCAATTTGCGCCACAAGATAGAACCGGATCCCACCCGGCCCCGGTTTATTATCACCGAACCAGGCGTGGGCTACAGGTTGAGAACTGCATAGAAAAAGACGTGAGATTATGGTCGGGGGATAATAGAAAATCCGGGTTGCCCGCTGATGATAATGCTGGGTATTCCTTGAAGTTCATAACATAATTGCGCTATTTCAATATACTCATTAGTACAATACAGAACCTGATCAACAATACCAATTGAAATAAATACCGATAAAAGCAAGCTTGACAGGAAATTTTATACTGGTAGAATGTTCGCACAGGTCTTCGGTTGGCTCCGATTTCCTATTTTAGATATGGGAGGCAGATAAATGCAGAACAATGCGAAGACAGGCGGGATTTTGACAATTATCTCAGGGGCGTTCAGCATTTTCTATTTACTCTGGATGGTTCTCTATGTAGTCTTATTCTATTTCGCTTTCAGCATGGAAGGCAAACATCCTTCGACCCAGAACAGCTCCGATATGCCGGCCGAATTTCTTACCGTCATGATAATTTTCATGGCCCTCTTCGGATTGTTTTACGCAGCAATGGGTGCGCTGTCGATAACCGGCGGTGTGATGGCACTTAAGAAAAAGCGGTGGGCCTTTGCCCTTGCCGGAGCAATAATCGGATCTGTAATCTTTTTCCCCACCGGAATTGCAGCCACCGTTTTTATTTCGCTTGCCAGAGCAGAGTTTCAGAATCAACCTCCCCCAACAATACTTGAAGCGCCCACCACTGGTAAACAACAAAACCAGAACGAGCCCATAGCCCCGCAAGACTGAGGCAGAAGCGTTATGCAGAACAGTGTAAAAATTGCAGGGATTTTATGTATTATTGCCGGTGTCTGTGCAATATTATTTATGATTTTTATGATTATGGGAATTCAAGTTGTGGACAATATTTATGCCTGGGCGAATGCAGAAGATCCCGATTTGATGCGGGCAGAAACAATGACCATGCAAAAAATGTTAATGATAGTTTACGGAATAGCTTTCTTTGTGCTGGGTGTTATGTCAATAGCAAGTGGAATTCTCTGTATTAAGAAAAAGTCGTGGGCGTTGTCCCTGACTGCGGCGATAGCTGGCATGACAGCGTTCTGGCCTCTCGGCCTGGCCGCTCTTTTAATTATCATATCGGCCAGGCAGGAGTTCGAAATAGCAGGAACAAATAGTATCGAAAAGCCAGGCAGTTAGTTATTTTACTGATTTAAGGCCTGTCAGGCATCCTTTGGGCGATGCCTTCTTTATTGGCACTGACATATTCACAGCTTGGAGTAGCCCCGCACTTGCGGCATTTGCGGTCATAGGCTGAATTGATGGCACCGCACTCCGGGCAGGAATAATGTTCCGCCATCTCCCTGTACCATTGCTCCCAGCCGGCTTCTTTGATCCGAGCCTGGGACTTCCATAGCTCGAGCCTGTGTGCCATGACGGACTGGAAATTTCTAATTTCCTGGCAGGGATAATCGCTGCATTCCACGCAGAAATCAATGGCTTTTCCCATGGCGCAGGCATACATTTTACATGTCTTACAGAAGTCGGTCCTTACATCCGAGCGGCAGCCTTCGCATCGCATGTCTTCCGCGGTCATATTCCTCATGGCTGCAATTCTACTCAGCCTTTCCGGCTCCTCTGCCGTGCCGATGAAAATACTGCATGAAGGGCAGAAAAGGCCGCAGACGGCAGCCTTCCTTTTATCAGGAACGAAAGGTTTCACATTTTTCTTGTCCATTGTCTTGCATCTCCGGTTTATTGTGTTTTACACGCGGATACGTTGCCATACATGACACGGCTTTCGCCGTGTCTCAGTGTATATAGCCGACAGCGTTGGAGGATTATTATACTTCTATAATAGTTTCTTGCCACACTTTTTACAGAAAGATGCGTCCGGCTCGACAGGAGCGCCACATTTGGGGCAGAAGTTCGGTTTTTCCTTTGACCCGGATTCGCTTAAAGCCTTCTGTTCATCCTTGGCAGCTACAGCAGGCGTAGTCTTGGCGGCTTCGGTTACAACAGTGGATGGCTGAGCTACGTGCCCCAGGGCTGTGGCAGGGGCAGCAGTAGCAACCGGACCTTTGCGGCGGAGCACAAGAAAGACAATCCCGGCGATGACCAGAAGCGCCACTACAATCAATATTATGGGGATCGTATAATCGTAATACCACTCGATCGTCTGCGTATAGGGGCCGGTCATAAGGTGTGAACCGCTGGCATTTACCGGCCTCATCTTACCGCCAATGAATCCCCAGAAGTTGGGTATCGGGACATCCTGCAGCGCCAGGCTGTATGTAGCCGTGCTGTCTTTGAGTTCCCACGAGCTTTCATCGATGGGAGGGTAATCCGATTTTAGGTTAAATAGATAGTAGGTGTCATACTTAACAACAGCGCTTCCCGTCTGGTTGACGGTAAACACTAGGTCCCTGCTAAGGCTGGTACTGCTATCGGGCAGGACCCACTTACTGAAAAGGTATTTTGTGTCTGGCTCGCCGCTGGAAGTGACCGGGCTTGGTGCGGTGGAGCTGAAATCGTTCCCAACAGCGTAAAAGCCAGCCCCGGACGGTTGGGCGATTCCGGCAGGATCACTGCCCGTATCGATATACACCTCTCGCGCATAGTTGAAGTCTGCGCTATTACCGATATCGGTCACCCATTGTTGATTCGACCCTATGCATGAATACCTGGTTTTGGGATCCGGTCCCTGTACAATTTGATCGACGATCACTAAATGGTTTTCACACGGTATTGATGTAAAGGTTTCAGAATTGCCTCCCCCAAGAGTGGCCTGCGACGTGCCGTCGATTATTACATTTGTCTGGCCGTAAGTAAGGCCTGGGCCAATATTAACTTTGAAATCGCAAGCGGTGGTGTAGTAAGTGTTGATCATGGCAAGATAATTGGCCCAGCAATCCACGAAAAGGTAGAGAGGGGCGGTGACAGGAGGGCAGCAGCCTGCCAGGGCGCACATACTCGTATCGGTACAGGTAACCATCGTGGTCCAGGGGCCGCAGGTGCCCGGCGCGGGTATGCCCGAGAGGATCCCGGTGTTAGGGTCCAAAGTAAGCCCTGTCGGCAACCCGGTGGCGGTCCAGTTATATACTGGTGTTGCCGAGCAACCGGTGGCGGTCAACGTTATAGTATACGGCATGTTCTCCCATGCAGCCGGGTAAATCGTTGGAGTGATCGTCAGGGGGGTAGTGACAGGGGGCGGCCCGACAGTGAGAGTAAGTGTATGCGACGCCGCAAAGGGTCCACACGGCGAAGGATCAAACTCGGTGACCCCAACCTCAAACACATAGACAGATCCAACGTCCGCGAGGGGAGGGCAAGTTCCGGTAAGCAGACCTGTATTCGGATCTATCGCTACAGTCCATGTCACCGGGGTTCCCGGACCTAACCAGAAGAAAGGATTCGGCGGGGGCGTACACACGGGGGTAATAGAGGTAAATTGAATTGTAAAGGGGACGCAAGCCGGCACCATTTGATTCCATCCCCCGGGAGTGGTAATGTCAATAGCAGCCTCTACAGGGTGGGGAGTTAACGCCATCCCTCCCGTGACAAGTGTTAATGCAATTAAAATGCATACACATATTCTAAAAAAGCCCGCTGCGCGCCAGCCCTTGATAACATTTGATATCCTCATTTCGCTACCTCCGGATTTATTATTAGAAAATAGACTCATATATTCCCCTGATCCTCTAACTGTGAAGCTTCATTTCAATGATGTTGGAGCGGGAATCATTGGTATCGCTTGTAAGTGCAGGCTGATGTCGCCTGGGACTGGGTAGAGTAACAGGCGCCTCCGTATTGCGTGCACTGGGCCTGGGTGATATAGCTGACCTTGCCGCCCATACAGCACCAGCACATCGCCTGCCTCTCGCAGGCCTGCACAGCCTCGGCCTGGGTTTTATAACAGCCGGTAGTATAACTGGAAGTCTGATAAACCTGTCCATTGTTGCAGCACCAGTACGTCGTCATGCAGGCTTGCTGCGCCTCGGCCTGGGTTGAGTAACAGCCTCTTCCATATGTTTTGGACTGGTAAATCTGGCCGTTGCTGCAGCACCAGTAGGTCGCTGTGCAGCCTAGCTGAGCCTCGGCCGAAGTAGCGTACCAGGTGCCTGCGGCCGCGAATCCTGAGGAACACTGGGCCTTGGTTGACTGGGTGAGCTGCCCGTTTCTGCAGCAGTAACCTATCGGCTGGCAGGCAGTAGTGGCTTCCGCCTGTGTAGCGTACAGGGTGGCTCCGACTTGAGCAGCCTGTGTCGCAGTACCCTGGTAAACCTTGCCGCCATAACAGAACCAGCCTATCTCTCGCTGGCAGGCCTTAATTACTTCGTCCTTGTCGGTGGACCAGTAAGAACCTCCCACCTCGGCGCATTGAGTCTTGGTGATCTGGGCGATCTGACCGTCCCTGCAACAGTAGCCCAAAGCTTGCTGGCAGGCTTTGTTTGCCTCGGCCTCGGTAGCATACGAAGAGCCTTCTATCTGGGCACACTGTTCCCCGGTGGTCTCGATGACCTTGCCGTCTTTGCAGCACCAGACCGTTGCTGCCTTGCCATAGCAATACCAATCTTGCTGTTTATCAGGTGAATAGTAGCAAGGTTGCTCAAGGCATTTCTTGGTGAGCCCACGGCCTGCTGCCTCATCGGGTTTCAGACAGTTGCTGCAATCACTGGGGCATTTTGCAAACTGAGGAGGCCAGTTGGCCACAGTTGGTGTAGCCGACTGACTTGAAGGAGCTGATGTAGGGGGTCCCCATTTAGTTCTATGCTCTGTACTCTGATTATCGGACACCGGCGGGATCAGGGAGCTGGTCACAGGCGGAATCACTCTGGCAAATTTGATGGTTACCTTTTTCTCCTGCCTGCCGCCCGCATTACTGGCAAATAGAATGGTATCAAACTCGTTGATATTATTGGCACGTATTTGATTGGCCATCCTTCCCTTGACTTCGCCTTTAAGATTGGCAGAATTGGGATTATTAATCTGTTTAATGATTTCGCCAGCCTCGACCACTCTTACATTTGTGGCATTCAGCACTTCGAACTTATACATTACAAAACCGTCATCCTGCAACGTTGAGGGTTCCCCGACGAATACCGTGATGTCAGGAGGGCTTCCCCCGGCAGTTGCCGCATAAGTACGATCGACTGCTCCAAGCACGGCGATACTGATCAATGCAAGACACAGGCATAAGCTGAGAACACTGACTAACCGGCGATTGATACCAAAATTCCGTGACCGCATTTGACTACCTCCAACCGCATATTTGTAATAAGAATGTTTAGTATACCACGATGTCAACTAGTTGCAGTATATCCAGGATAAACGCCTTCACCAAACAACATCACAGACTCCATCCGTGTATATATCTGTTGCAATACCGCGGAGAGTGAGTTATGTCAATACCAGAATACTTAAAGCACACCAACTTGTCAACGGTATGTTTTCTATTTACCTTTCAAGAGTTGATGCACTTTAAATTATATTCCCAGCTTTTTGCGCTTTGCTTCGATATGCGCCGCTATGCCGTCAACCGCTTTAACTGCGTCTTTTTCCACGTTGAGGATACCTCCGGTTACACCGGGCAGGTCCTCGGTCAGCAGCTTAACCAGATTGGGAGCGCTGGTGACCGTGGGAACGGGATTTACATAGGTATAGAGGCCGAAAGCCAGGGCAAATATGGCATCGATGGTGGCCTTTTGCTCCATATACTCAGGGGCTACCGCTGCTACCGGCAGGCCGGTGACAGGAACCCCTCCCAGCTCCTTCGAGATAGCTGCGATCAGGTCGGCAAGCCTGCCCGTATCCGTGCAGGTCCCATAGCTCAACACAGGCGGAATATTCAACGTCTCACACAGTTTTTTCAGTCCCGGCCCCGCCAGTTCTCCGGCTTGTGGCGAGCAGAGACCTCCAACCTGCATGGCGGCATTGCCGCAGCCCATGGAAAGCACGAGAATATCCCGCTTAATAAGCTCTTTTGCCACTGCGATGCTATGGGCATCCTGGCCGTGATCCCTCAAAGTCGTGCAGGAGACCAGCCCTGCCACACCGCGTATTGTTCCGTCCTTTAGGGCCTCTAACAGGGGCTGCAATGACCCTCCGAGGGCATCAAGGATGCTTTCGGTGGAGAAGCCAACCATGGCCTCCATTACGGGCAGACCGGTCACGGGCTCGATTTTGCCTTTGCGTTTTGTGAAGTTATCAATGGCCATCTCAAGGAGTTCGCCCGCCTGTTTTTTAGCTTTTTCCGGGATATAGTTTATACGGTCCGTCACGCCTTCGAATGCAACGACCTCACTCACCGGTACCAGCCTGAACTGGTATTTTTGTGCATAGACAGGATCTATCTGCATCGAGCAGTTCATATCGCAGGCAAACAGGTCGATACACCCGGAGGCAAGTACGGCTTCCTGGGAGATCCAGTTACCCGTAAAGCCCCAGAAAGCATCATCCATTTCCCAGCGCTGTATCATCTCCTGCCCTGTTTCGATGTTGGCGATAATGCGCAGCCCCCCGGCGCCCGCAGCTCTGGCTTTATCCTGCCATTCTTTTGTCCTGGCGAGCTGCACCATGGCAAAGCCCATAAAAGGCTCATGCCCATTTACCAGGGCATTTACATAATCAGCATCAAGCACTCCGAGGTCGACGCGCATTTTGTGCGGACGGGGTATGCCGAACATGATATCCTGGCAGTATTCATTTACAATCTGACTCTGATATGCCGTGGCAATGCCAAGCCGCATCGCCTTGAGCGCCAGGCTCTGGTAATATCCGTCTACATTAGTAAGACAGGAGCTTGTGGCAAACATCATCTCTCCGAAGATCCCGCCGGGGAAGATATCCAGTTTTCGCCAGGTATCCTTGCGTTCCTGCGGAGCCAGCGCTTCGACAATTTTGCTTGGCTCGTCATATTTTCGATGGAAATCTCCTTCCACAAAGTTACACAGCCTGATGGCGATCTGCCGGTGCGAACCCGAAGTGCTCAGCCCCAGCCGCCCGGCGAACCATTTTAGCTTTCCGGCTTCACTAATTTTAAATGCCGTTTTTCCCTTTGCCGTTGCCCTGAGCGTCTTTACCGTCTGGTCGGTATGGTACTGGTAGGTCGAGGCACCCATCACGTTGCGCAACAGCATCATGCGCATGGCCATGCCGTCCGCCGTGATTCCGCATACGCCGCGTTTGTCTTTAGCAGCGTCCGCGCGGCAGGGTCCGTTGGAGCACAGGTCGCAGCGTCTGCCGTCCTGGCAGAATGGACAGCGCTGGTCCGGACCGGCGCCCAATCCCTGTGCCTCATAACGGTCCCAGATATTGGTGATACCGTCCTTTTTGATGCGATCGTAGACCGTGCGAACAGAGCTATGATAGGAAATACGGCCTTCTTCCATTTCCGCCTCCTTATGATCAGTTTTTTATATCACCCCTGATGCCGATGATAATCTCTTTGAAGGGAATGTCTTTATCAGAGGATAGGATAGCCTGCATGGCCATGCGGGTCAAGCCTGCGCAGCAGGGTACTTCCATGCGCAGTACGGTTAGGCTGCAGATATCAGATTGCCTGAGAATTTCGGTAAGCCTGGCCACATGATCGTCGTAATTGTCCAGCTTGGGGCAGGCTACCAGCAGAGCGTGGTGTTTGAGAAAATCGCGGTGGAATCCACCATAGGAGAATGCCGTGCAGTCTGCTGCAAGCAAAACGCCTGTATCCTGCAAAAATGGAGCTTTGGGGGGAACCAGCGCCAACTGGACAGGCCAATGTCCCAATTGTGAGGGTATATCTGTAGGAGCGGGAACTGGATCACGAAGCTTGACTTCGTTGAATTGTGATATCGTTGATGCTGGACAATCGCAGGGCAGAGTGTCTTTGCTCTTTAGTTCTTTGACAGCGATGCCGGGACAGCCGCAAACAGGCTCCTGCTTTGCTTTCTCCTGCTCACTGAGATGTTTCTTAACAGCTTCCTCATCGAATGGTTCTGCTTCCCTTTCCTCTATGCTGATGGCGCCCTGCGGGCACCCGGGGAGGCAGGCGCCCAGGCTGTCACAGTATTTATCGGAGATGATCCTGGCCTTGCCGTCAATAATCTTTAGTGCGCCTTCGGCGCACGATAGAACACAGAGGCCGCATCCATCGCACTTCTCTTCATCGATCTTAACTATCTTACGTTTAATTTTGGTTTTGGCCTGTTCCATATCCCGGCCTCCTTAAATTTATTTCCCCTGCTGCTTGAATTTTTGAAATGTCTCCGGTCCCAGGCATTGCTCTGCGTACTGGCAATATTGAGCACAGGAATTAATATTATTAAATACTGTTTGCCGGCACGACGGACAGTCCACCTTCATGTCGATGGAGAATAGCTCCACCTCGCCTCCACATCGGGGGCATTTCTTTATCTTAATAGTGGGCGTCCTTATATTGGCAGACCCGGGACATTTAAAAATCATTTCAAGGAAAATTATAGTAATACAATAGCAGAGAAGCTGTGATATATATCACGGAAACGAGTAATTGATTTAAGTCGGCGGGAGCTACTTTCTGTAGCGGCGTAAGAGGGTGAAGATGGCCTCGGTGCCGAAGTCCAGAGCTTTGATGGGCACCCGCTCATTGGCTGCATGAAACAGCTGCTCAAAATTTATTTCCGGGGGAAGGTTGAGGGGGGTGAAGCCGTATGTCTGAATGCCCAGTTTGGCGAAGTGGCGCGCATCGGTGACGGCGGGGAACAGCATGGGCGTTGGAGTCCCGTTGGGATCAGCTTTCCGTATTATCGCCGCCAGCATCTGATAAAGTCCCATATCAGGTTCAGGTGGGCCCGGGTTAAAATAGCTTACTTCAAAATCTACATCATCACCTGCAATTGCCTTCAGTTCCTTTAGCAGGTCTTCCGAAGTAAAGCCGGGCAGTACACGGCAATCCAGGCCTATGGTTATCTGGCTGGGGATCATATTGTAACTCTCCCCGCCGTATATGGATGTGGCAGCAACAGTATTATGCAGTACAGGGGCGAATGTGCGTACCTGTGCTCCAAGCGTATCCAGGATAGAATTGGTCAACGCCGGCACAAGCATCTGCATGAAAGTCTGCTTGAGCGGAGAAGGCAGTCCTTCTGCGGTGGTTCGCACCTGCTCTTTGGCTACGGGAGTGATGTGAACCGGCAAATGATGTTCAATGCTCTGCAGAAAGCGTGCCACTTTGGCCATGATGCCTCCGCGCACCGGCCATGCCCCATGTCCACCATGGCCTCTTATCGTAGCTATTATCCCGCATCCCTGTTTCTCCGCCACCATTATGGGATAGAACTTGTGTTTGAAAACGTAGCTCGTATAACCACCGAACTCACTAATAGCATATTTTGCGCCCTGGAAGAGCGACGAACAGTTAGCAACTATATATTCGGCGCCGTAAGCGCTCTTACTCTCCTCGTCACACAGTATCGCCAGTAATATATCGCCTGGTGGCACGGGACCTACCAACTTAAGACGCAAAAGGGCTGCCAGCATCATGGCGATGGCGCCCTTCATATCCAGTGCGCCGCGGCCCCAGATATAACCGTCGAGCTCTTCACCGGCGAATGGATTTACCCTCCATTTTTGATTGGCTGTGGTCACAACGTCGACATGCCCGTACATCACAAGAGGCGGCGCCAATCCCTGGCCGGGAAGCCGGGCTACCAGATTTGGCCTGGCCGGATCGGCGCTGATGATCGTGTTCTGAATACCCGCCCAGTCCAACAAATTTTTGATGTAATTTACACAGGAAGCCTCATTACCGGGAGGATTGGTTGTATTGAATTGTATAAGATACTGGAGTATCTCGGCGGGACGTTCGTAAATTGTAGACTGGTCACCGGCAGATGTTTTCATAGTTAATGCCTTATAGATTTAAGTTGGTTAGTCATTTGCATTCAGGAAATATATGCATCATTTTAATAAATGCCCGATGCCGTGTCCAGACTGCTGTATTATGTGTAAATCAGGAATAACTCAGTATAAATTGACTAAAAGTATATACAAATTTATTATTACCTTGATGCTTTTTATATATTCAGTTGAGCAGGTTTAAGTCGTGCGTTTAAAGCTCAAAGATGTCTGGAACGATTTGAGGGTCTCCCTGTTTCTGGTTTACAAAGCGATTACCAGGGGGAACAGGTTCACTCTTGTCCTGACTATCCTGGTCACTACACTGGCATTTATCAATATAATTTTCATTTCGTCCATCATGAACGGCGCCATCAGCAAGGCATATCAACAGGCGAAAGAGAATTATGTCTCAAATATCGTTATCCTCCCAGGCACCGATGAAAAATATATCAACCAGGCAACGCAGCTGAAGACACAGGTCAATACATTGCCCGGGGTGATCAATTGCTGCTCGCGGTATGCCGCCCAGGGTGTGCTGCGATATGATCCTGAAAAAGATGGTGATGATGTCCGTGAAAAAGCCTGGAATATTAAATCGATTAATCCCGAGGAAGAAGTTAAAGTAACCAACCTGCAGAATTATATAGTGGAAGGCCGTTATCTTGATGAAAGTGACCGTGACCAGATACTTTTAGGCCGGGAGATATCAGGCGGCTATGGTGCCAGCTTTGAGATTTCCTCTCTCAAAGGAGTCAGGGCGGGCGAAGAGGTAACTGTCGTCTACGGCAACGGTGTGAAGCGAACGTATACCGTAAAGGGCATTTACAACACTATGTTCCCGCTGGCCGACCTTAACGTTTATGTAACCGAGAAGGAGATGGAATCAGTCCTGCAGGTTCATAACCGTGCCTCGGAAATACTGGTAAAAACGGATTCATCCGTCCCTGAGAAGGTGTACATAGAACGCCTGAGACAGATGGGAATTGAGAACGAGCAGATAAATATCTGGTTCGAATTTATCGGCTATATCAGCGGCTTGACGCAGACATTCGATATTATCAAAGGGATAATTACGTTCATTGGATTGCTGGTGGCGGGTATCACGATTTTTATTGTCATCTTCATAGCTACCGTTAACCGGCGCCGGCAAATTGGCATACTAAAAGCGATCGGCATGAAAGAACGGATCATTATAACGTCATACATTTTTCAAGCAGTATTTTACGCGTTGCTTGGCGTTGCTGCAGGATTGCTGATTGTTAATCTCTTTCTGGTACCGTATTTCGTACGACATCCGTTTCCCATGCCTATAGGGCTAGTCAGCCTCGCTCTGGTCAACCGGGACCTGGCAATTAGCGTGATCAGCATGATACTGGTCAGCATGGTCGCCGGCTTTATACCATCGTGGATGGTAACGAAGCAGAATATTATTCAGGCCATCTGGGGTTAAAGTCATGCGTATTATCAGTGTAAAAGGACTGAAGAAAACATTCGAGGGCGCAGTGCCGGTAGAAGCCCTGAAAGGGCTGGACTTTGAGATTGAAGAGGGGGAATTCCTGGCCATTATGGGACCGAGCGGATCTGGTAAATCCACGCTTCTCCATATGCTGGCGATTTTGGATGATCCGACTGCAGGTGCTATCATCGTAGACGGCACGGATATTTCAAAGCTATCGTCATCACAAAAAACTTCTTTCAGGTTGAATAAACTGGGCTATGTCTTCCAGGAATATGCCCTGCTTCCCGAGCTGAATGCACTGGAAAATGTTTATTTGCCCTTGATGATGCTTGGAGCTACTGTAAAGGAATATGAAAAAGCAGCGAGGGACATGATGGAAACGGTAGGCCTGGGTAAAAGGGCCGCCCACCTCATCAGCCAGATGTCAGGAGGGGAGCAGCAGAGGGTAGCTATCGCCCGTGCTCTGGTAAATAAGTCTAAAATCCTTTTTGCCGATGAACCGTGCGCCAACCTGGATACAAGAAACTCCGAGATCGTAATGAAACTGCTGCGACAGCTCTGCGATGAATTTAAGCAAACCATTATCATGGTCACCCACGAACCTGAACACAGGCAACATGCGGACCGGATTCTATGGGTTAAGGACGGGATTCTCGACAGGGAAGAGAAATTGAGGTAGCCGAATCAGATGGTTATGAAACACAGGCATATCAGTTTGATATTGCTGATCTTGGGATCGGGTATCCTGCTATCATGCGTCAATAAGGAATACACGTATGAGGAGACGTACTACGTTACGGAGAACAGGACACAATATTATACGGAAAACTATACGGCTATAGAGAAAATACCTTCATTTTCAGGAGAAGACATTATAGCATCCTATTACTGGTATGATCAGGGAACCACAGGTTTTGGATGGGGAGGATGGTCGGCCTCTTACTATATAGTGAACCAACCTTTCTGGTATTTCAATTACCAGTTGCCGGCTCACGGAAGTAGTTCCATAGATATAGTGACTTATACAGCATTTGAAGATGTGAAAGTTTATGCCATGAAACGCATGGAGGAATTCGGCCGCAATACTTTTTACCCGCCGGGTTACGCGGAACAGCATTACAGTGAATGGCTGGAATCGATTCGTTATGAGATGCAGGCATCCAGGCTGATCAAGGAATTTTCTACGAATAGTGATAAAAATACGATGCAAGTCGATACTACCGGCGTCAAAGATTTATCAATTTTCATAACGGGCAATACAGGTGCCGAGTATTCAACCTTCGGATCGCTTCGCTTGAACTGGACTGATTTTAGGGAACGAGAAGTGATACAACAGAGGACGTTTCCATATCAGGTGCCGGTAACGGTTGAAAAAAAGCGTTCTGTGACAAGAATGATAAGGGTACCCTTCTGGGAGGGTATTGGGCAATAAAAAGAAAGGGTACTGCCTTTAATCAGCGCTTTGTCTAATGCTCTTTAGGATGCCCCTTTTCCCGTTATAACGGTTAGTTGCTCATCTGCGCAAGCTATAACTTTGTAACCATTTACCGATGGCATGCAGCAATAACTGCGTGGTATACTTGCACTACGTGATAGTTCTTATAATACAGGGAATTCAAGAATATATTTACCGTATTGTTGATATTAATATGACACACAGCCATGCATATTTTAGGAATTTCAGCTTTTTATCATGATAGCGCTGCTTGCCTGCTAAAAGACGGTGAAATCATAGCGGCCGTTCAGGAAGAACGGTTTACGCGCCAGAAACACGATTCTAATTTCCCCATTAACGCAGTCAATTATTGCTTAAAAGAGGGAAAGATTGCCGTCAATGACCTTGACTATGTGGTTTTCTACGATAAACCATTCATAAAGTTTGAGCGTCTTCTGCTGACATATCTGGCCAATGCTCCTTTCGGTTTCCGCTCTTTTGTTCAAGCCATGCCCCTCTGGCTGAAAGAAAAATTTTGGATGGGAGATACGATTAAAAAGGAACTTGATTACAAGGGTAAAATACTGTTTACCGAACATCATGAATCGCACGCAGCATCCTGTTTTTATCCATCGCCATTCAGTGAGGCAGCCTTTCTTACTATCGATGGAGTGGGCGAGTGGACCACAACGAGCTACGGAATTGGCTCAGGCAACCAGATAAAAATTCTTTCGGAAATCAAGTTCCCCCATTCGCTGGGTCTGTTTTACTCGGCATTTACCTACTTCACGGGTTTCAAGGTGAATTCCGGCGAGTACAAAATGATGGGACTGGCGCCGTACGGTGAACCTAAATATGTAGATCTCATTCTCGATAAAATTATACATGTGAAGGAAGACGGCTCGTTTCGACTCAATCTTCAATATTTCGACTATGTTGTAGGATTGAAAATGACCAATAAGAGATTTGAAAAACTTTTCGATATACCGCCGCGAAAACCTGAATCCCCGGTTACGCAGAAGTATATGGACATTGCCCGATCTGCACAGGATGTTACAGAACAAATAATTCTGAAAATGGTGAAGCATGTTTACAATCAGACCGGTAAAAATAATCTGTGTCTTGCAGGTGGAGTTGCGCTAAACTGTGTGGCTAACGGGCGCGTATTGCGTGAAGCGCCATTCAAGGATATCTGGGTTCAACCGGCCGCAGGAGATGCAGGAGGCGCAATTGGTGCGGCTCTCCAAATATGGTATGGGTATTTAGGAAACACTCGAGACATGAATCTGGCAAGTCAACTGCAGAAGGCGTCATATCTCGGGCCTTCATATTCAAATGAAGAAATCGAGCAGTTTATAAAATCCAAAGGAGCTCCTTATACTGAAATTCCTGCCGGGAATATTCCCGATACGATCGCAGATTTGATTATTGCACACAATGTAATTGGCTGGTTCCAGGGCCGATGTGAATTCGGACCCAGAGCTTTGGGGTCGCGGAGCATAATTGGTGACCCGAGGTCTTCCAGCATGCAAAGCATAATGAACCTCAAAATCAAGTTCCGTGAATCCTTCAGGCCGTTCGCCCCAAGTGTTCTACGTGAGAAAGTAGCTGATTTCTTCGAGATGGATTATGATAGCCCATACATGCTGCTAGTGGCTCCCTTAAAAAGGGATAAACGCAGGCAGATGACTGCGGAGGAAGAAAACCTGTTCGGTATAGATAAGTTGAATGTTAAAAGGTCTGACGTACCTGCGGTCACCCATGTCGATTACTCCGCGCGTATTCAGACTGTAGCCAGGGGCGATAATCCTCTGTATTATGACATGATTAATGCATTCTATGGCAAGACCGGATGCCCGCTTGTTATCAATACTTCCTTTAATGTTAGAGGGGAACCCATTGTTTGCAGCCCGGAAGATGCCTATCGGTGCTTCATGCGAACCAAGATGGATTATCTGCTGATGGGTAACTATTTACTGGACAAAAAAGAGCAGCCTGTATTTACGGAAAGAGGAGACTGGGAAAAAGAATTTACCCTGGATTAACAATTCGATGGTATTAGATACTAAAGTGCAAAATCCTACAAATAGAGACCTGCGAGTATTTTCCATAGCTCTTTGCCTTATACTTATCGCATTCGGAAGCTGGCAACTATTCTTAAACAGGCTGGTACCGAGCCTGATTTGTTTTACTTTAGCAGCAATCGTAGTTTCCCTGATTTTGTTCAGAATAAGCTTGATGATACCTGTATATAAGGTTTTATTAGTAATCTCCAGAGCCATTGGTTTTGTACTGACACCAATAATCTTCGGAGTTGTTTTCTATTTTATATTCGCACCAATCGGTATAGCGTTACGTTTATTTAGAAATGATATCCTCGATAGAAAATTCAATAAAAAAGCCACCTCATATTGGATAGAGAGGCAAGATCAGGCCTGTTCTCAAAATAGTTACGAGCGACAATACTAGGAGGTTTTACCACATGGGGAAGCTATCCACAACCAAAGAATTCTTTAATTTCTTGATCCAGAGAAAAAGATATTGGCTGATTCCCCTGGTAATATTGCTTTTAGCGATTGGATTGATTCTGGTCTTTGCCCAGACCAGCGCGCTGGCGCCTTTTATATACACCGTATTTTAGAGCTTAAATATACGATCCAAATGTTGGAGACAATTTGGCTGCGCAATTATGATGAACCGGTCGGAGGGACACTATTGTGTTCAATAAGTTTAAGCGTATTTATAGTGTAATTGCCATTGTAGTTCTAAACCTGATTGTTATGTTCCTAATTATAGAAGCGGGCAGCGCTTTTTTAATGGGTATCGCCGGATATCTGGCTCCGGTAAAACACGGGGGGCAACAACAATTTAAATATGATCCCAGAGAGAACCTGTCATATTATAAAAGCCAGGAATGGGGTTTGGAATACTGGAAAGAGCAAATCCCTTATCTGACTGTACGCCAACCATACGTAGAGCAACGTTGTAAGCCGAGACAGGGTAATTTGATCAATGTTGATGATAGAGGAATTCGGTTTACACCCGACTGTACCGATAACAAGAGTTCGGAGAAAAGCCTGACCATTTTTTGCTTTGGAGGCTCGACAATGTTCGGCATAGGCGCACCAGACTGGGGAACAATACCTGCTTATATCGCTGAAATAACCAATGCCAAATATGAGGATGTATCAATCAAGGTAGTGAACTGCGGCCAGGGATACTGGATTTCGTCTCAAAGTGTAATTCAATTGATTGAGGAAATAAAGCGAGATAATGTGCCGGATATCGCCGTTTTTTATGACGGAATCAATGACGTGGGATGCGGCACGGTATATCTCGAGGCAAATATTCCCATGGCCAGTATCGGTGATACCCCTTATGGCCAATCCTATGATCCTTTTAATAACTTAATTCGATTAGGTACTTATCTGAATAGTGTTAGGGTCGCGCAACTTGGCCTTCAAGTAATACACGGATACATGCAACCAGGGAGCAGTCAGACCCCTGCATCAGCCGGGCCTGATGTTCAAAAAATAGCAGAAGACATACATGCCAAGTACGTACACAATATTGATATTGTTGAAGCGTTGTCGAAGCAACACGGATTTGATTATTGCTTTTTCTGGCAGCCGACAATGATGGTGGGGCCGAAACCATTAAGCCCAGAAGAGGAACAGATAAAGCAATCGATTATACAAAATTATTATTACAGCACCCCTCTGGACCAGGTAAAGGAGTCCGCATACCGGCTTATGAAAGAAGAGGCTGCGAATAGGAGCGACATGTATTATATTGCCGACGTATTTGAAAATACGAGGACAACTGTATATAACGATGGTGGTCATCTTACACCTGTGGGTAATAAGGTAGTTGCTGAAAAGATAGCGGACATAATAGCTCCTTATATCCAAAAGCGGTTGACGATTGCTAACGGGCACTGAAAACGTAATAAAAAGGCCCCTCCCCATTTCTGGGGAGGGGTTGGAATGAGGCTACCTCAACAGAGGATATAATAATTATAGCAAACTATTCCGTGTACCGGGCAAATTCAGCTTCAAGAACCTGCCTGGGAAGTGCCCCGGTCTTGCGGTCAACCAATTTACCATCTTTAAAAATAAGCAGAGTGGGAATAGCCATAACCTGATATCTGGCGGAGATCTGTTGATTTTCGTCGGTATTTAGTTTGGCGAATGTGATCTTCCCTTTATAGGTGGCAGCCAGTTCATCAATGACAGGCGACATAATACGGCAGGGCCCGCACCAGGGAGCCCAACAGTCAACCACCAGCATCCCGTGGTCATTAACAGCTTTATCGAAGTTACCTTCATTCAGTTCAAGCACCGGAGTTTTCTGATTCTCCAATTTTTCCTCCGTTTTAAGTAGATCTATAAGCAGATTACCCTCAACACTTTGCGTGAATTTAAAAGGCAATAGTGACCGCATAAAAGAAGACTCAAGTCTGGATTTGGCTTCTTTTAACAGGTATTGTTTCCCCTCCAGTTCCATTTCTTTGAGCGCCTTAAACAGAGCCTCGCCTTTCAGAAGGCCTTTGAAATATACTACCAGCAGTGCATCTAATTTCTGCAATTCCCTGACGCGATTGCGTTCAGATTCACTGATATCGCCGGCTCTATTCAATTTCTCCCTAGCCAAGGGAGAAAGTTCAGTTGTCCAGGTGTCCATAGTCGTTCCTCCGTGACAAAGAATATACTACTAATCATATTTTAAGGGGCTTAAAGAGGAACGGAAATGATTTTAGTCACTTTCACTAGTGTTCAGCAGCTCAATCTCGGCCGACAGTATCGCAGCTAAATCTTTATAGGGAACTCTGGAGCCTCTAAGGCCTTCACCTGCAATTACCAGGCTGTGTTTGGCATGCTCTTTGATATCTTCCCTGTCTGCACAGGCTCGCTGGCAACCGCAGAGGACTATGAGAATATCAATGTCGGTATCGTCGTACGGCACAAGTTTTAAGGATTCCTGCCGCGCTATGAAGCTGCGTACTTCAGCGCCAAGCGCGGACAGGTCAATTTCAGGATTGCAGGACCCGCAGTATTTTAAAGCTATTCTGATTTTGTGGCTGCCCCTGTTTATGTAATCAGCAAACCAGGAACGGTTGCTCACCAATTTTAGCCAGCTTCTCAGCCAGTCTCTTCTTGCGTTCCAGATTGCCGCGCCGTTCAATCATGATCTTCTGCGCCTGGGGCGATCCGGCGCCGTGCATGGACTCAGCCAGAGAGGTTCCGCAGGTCATAGCTTCGATAAGCCTGATCAGGCGTATTCTCGTTTCAACCGGTATATCCGCTGTGCCTGCCATGTACTTGCTGACATACTTGCCGACCGACGGATCGTGAAGATCGAACTCCGAGGGCATGGTGGCAAGCAGGCCGCCGGTTATGTCATGGGCCAGCCTGGCGATCTCATATACATTACGAGTAACATTAAGTTTGGTGACATTGGCGAGCAGAGGATCGGCCTGGAAACTGCCTGCCGGCTGGGCGAATCCCTGGCAGGAACAGGCGATGGAACATGACCAGATGGTCTCGGTCAGGTGTATCATTTCGGCTATCTTATCACGTATGTGTGATGCCTTACTGGTACCCTGGGCCTGGGTAAGGGCATAAACGGCGCCAACCAAAACGTCGGCCAGGCCGCCCTTGCAGCCGCCGTAGTTTTGCCTGTGGAAGGTGGCGAACCTTTCCACCAGCTCAAAGGCAAATTCCCATTCGCCGCACATGAAAACATGCTCGTTGGGCACGAACACCTTATCAAAAACAATCAGGGCTTCGCCTCCCACGCAGCCATATTCGGCATTGCCCTGGTCCATTGAGCATTCGCATTTACTGTATCATTTGATTGGCGGCCGAAGATGTGAACCACACCGGGTGCATCAATGGGGACGTAAAAGCAGACGGCATAGTCCTTGTCCTCTACCTTCATTGCTGATGTAGGCATAACCAGGTGGCCGTGAGAGTTTACCGCGCCTGTGATGTGAGCCTTGGCGCCGCTAACCACGATGCCATCCTTCCTTTTCTCGAGTATACGTACGTAAAGATCTGGATCCTTTTGCTGGCTGGGCGATAGGCTGCGGTCACCTTTAGGATCCGTCATGGCCCCTGACGGCATAAGGTCCTTGGTCTGGATCATGTTGATGAATTCTTTAAAGCGCTTGTGGTAATCAGTGCCGTGTTTTTTATCAATGTCATAAGTTACGGAGTATGTAGCATTCATACCGTCGAATCCCACGCACCTCTGGAAACAGCTGCCTGTCTGCTGTCCGATGGCGCGTAGCATTTTGACTTTCTTAATCAGGTCATCATGGTTCTGGTGGATATGGGTGAAACGGTTGATCTTTTCACCCGTCAGGTGGGACTTGGCGGAGCACAGTTCCTCGAATTCGGGAGCAATAGCCATTTCATAGGTTAACGCCGCGGCGTTTACATGCGGGATGAATGCCGGGTGGGTGGTGACATTATCAATTTTTTTCCCAGATAATAGATTACGGGACTGAGTTTCTTCAAGCTATCTTTATATTGCTTACCCGTCATCTGAGCCATGTGTGGATACCTCCATTATTAATTTTCTTGGAAATATGAATTAATCGTTTCAGGAATGTAATTATCCAACAACCAGCCACGATATAAATTGTTGCATAATGCAATAGTAGTAATATACAATAATGTAATGGTGGTATATGTTAAGTAAAAAGCAATATATTCAAATAAATCAAGCTCTTTTCTCTTTGACACATGCATATGTAGCCAGGATGTCAAAAGACCCCAAGGCTCGGGACTCTGGCCTCAAGCTATCGGATTGCGCCGTGTTGATGGTACTGGGACAGCAGCAGCCTATCAGTGCCAGCTATCTTTCCAGACGGATGGACATCAATCCGGGAACTATATCGCTATATGTGCAGAGGCTTGTAGAGAAAGGCTTGGTAATCCGTAGAAGAGATGTGAAAAACCGTCGAATCTGGTGGTTGACTCTGAGTGAGGCAGGAGAAGTAGCTTACAGTCATATTATTCAAGGCACTGTCGAGTATACCAGAGCTTTTCTGTCAAATATTAGTCCGGATGAACAAAATGTTCTACACGGGCTATTGTTCAAAGCATCACGTAGCTTAGGCTTTGAGTGGCAGTAATAAGGCTACCCATGGAAGAACAAATATATGATGAAACGCAAACTTGTACTGATTAACCCCGCCAACCACACGCGTGTAGGTTTAACCGTCAATAAAAGTTCCCGCTTTCCACCTCTGGGGTTGGGAATCATTGCGGCTCTCACGCCCCCTTCCTGGGATGTTACCCTGATTGATGAGACCTGGGAGCCGTTAAGCTACCGCCCAGCTGATCTGGTAGGTATAACGGCATTCACAGCAACTGCGCCGAGAGCTTATGAAATAGCTCGACTGTATCGTTCAAAGGGCGTGTCCGTAGTATTGGGCGGTATTCACGCCTCAATGTGCCCTCAGGAGGCTATACAATTTGTTGATTGTGTGGTTATGGGGGAAGCGGAAGCAGTTTGGCCTCAACTGCTTAGTGACTTCGAGGCTGGCAAATTAAAAACGCAATATCATGGAACTTGGGGAGAACTGGTTGGTTACCCTTGCCCCAGGCGTGATTTATTTAACACTGGATATATGTTTGCCACTGTTCAGACGTCACGTGGGTGCCCGATGAATTGTGATTTTTGCTCCGTAACCGCCTTCAATGGCCGACGGTACAGACGTCGTCCGACTATGGAAGTACTCAATGAGTTGTTCACGGTGCCACAGAAAATGATATTCTTCGTTGATGATAATATCATTGGATACGGTGAAGAATCAAAAAAAGAGGCTTTGGATTTATTCAAAGGGATGGCAGAGCGTAAACTGGATAAGTGGTGGTTTTGCCAGGCTTCACTTAATTTTGCGGATGATAAGGAAATATTGATGTGGGCTGGGCGCGCAGGATGTAAGATGGTTTTTTTAGGGCTGGAATCTGAGAATGAGGAAGCACTGGCCGCGGTAAATAAGCAGTTAAATCTAAAAAGAAAGGCATCAGCATATGCTGATGCCTTTCAGCGCATTCATAATGCAGGTATTGCTGTACTGGGTGCCTTTATCTTCGGTATTGATGGCGATACTTCGATTAAGCTTGATACACGCGCTGGCTATATGATTGATAGTGGTATCGATGTAATGCAAACCACACACCTCACACCACTGCCCGGAACACGGCTCTTCGACAAATATTACAGTGAGAAGCGACTGATTTATACTGACTTCCCTGTGGATTGGAGCAAATATGATATGACACAGGTTGTGCACAGACCGGCACATATGACAGCGGAAGAATTGACTGCCAGCATCATACGCTGCAACCGCAGGTTGTACTCGTGGCCTGTGCTATTTAGAAAAGCTTGCCAAACACTTATGCTAACACGAAATCCGGTTGCAGCCATGTTCTCTTTTCAATCGAACGTCAACTATCGCAATGTTGGCAAAAGCCGATTGGGAAAAGTTGTTACCGCTTGATATTGCCGGGCAGGATGTAAATATAAGGTCTGCGCAGTATATATTTGTGCAGCCACCGGTCGATTCGCCTAAAAGCCAGGAAAAGTGTCCAAATGAGTGCATCCTCTTTATAATATGAGCGGACCTCCCTTTCCGTTATAGGCTTTATCGCCAGTAAAATATCGTCCCGGCTATAGAATTCATTGGCTGCCTCTACCAGGACCGGAACCATTTCAGGTTTCTGCTCCTTGTAGAAATTGGCTATAAGGTCGATGCTTACCAGGCGGGCATCGTAATAGCGCGTCATCACATCCTTAAGGAAAAGCCAGCGGATGATCCAGACAAGGAAGGAAGGGGCGCTACGCAGGAAGAGCTCGGGATCGAGCTGCTCAACTCCGTCCCTTTTCATCAGCGGTGTACTGGTATCAAAATACACCAGCCGGGTATCAGATGTGATCCTGGTTTCAGAGCTGTTAAAATCTACAATTGACCAGTTGGAAATCTGGCCGTCTATGCCCAAAGCCCGGTCCGGATGGAGCCTGTTGAATTCCCAGATCTTGCTCAACTCACTGAGAATGAGCAGAAAAAGTGCCCGTATACTTTCTGTATTCATTATATGAATGGCGCGATTTCCTATTGAATCGGCCGGAAGCTTTGCCTGGATGTCAAAAGCTATAATCCGACCTTCATCCGTCTTAAACGAGGCGAAATCATAGGTAGGGATGCTGATGCCAATTTCTTTTTCAAGCGCATGATTATAGGCATTGTATAGTTGTTCGTATTTAGCGATTTCATCATCGATCCTGAAAATGGGCATACGCTTGCAGGCAAGGCCGCGGGTTGACTCGCTCTCTATCTCGAAAATCGTGCTGATTTCACCGTAGCCCAACACCTTCGCGGGGATTGCACTATTTTCAGGATGTTCAGGATCCAGCCCCTTTTCAAATTGCTTTAATAATTCAATAGCTACGTTCATAATGACTTCTCAAACATATCATTTAAAGGCCTAAAAAGGCAGTTGTGTCCTGGAGAGCTTTATCAATAGCATCGATAATTTCGTAAGCAGTTTTTTTATCTATGATCAGCGGCGGGAGAAGCTGGCAAACCCGCTTATCATTATTGGCATATATGGCGAGGACACCACGGTCGTAGCAGGCTTTAGTCATGATTGGTCCGCAGCTATCATTTACCATCTCTATGCCCATTATGAGTCCCAGTTGCCTGAGACCGACCAGAATTCGGGGATACCTTCTTTGCAGATCTATAAAGCCTTCCCTGAATATACCGGCAAGATAATTTACATGATTTAGAAATTCAGGCCTGGAGGATTCCTCCAGAACAGCCAGGGCGATGGGACAGCCCACTTCGGCTCCGCCGAAGGTGGATATATGGATGAAAGGATTGAGATTGAAAAAGCTCTGCAGTTCCTTTTTAAAACAGGTGGCACTTATGGGATAGATGCCGCCTGAAAGTCCCTTTCCGATGACGATAATGTCCGGTACGGTATGAAAATGCTCTATGCCCCACAATTTACCTGTGCGCCCCAGCCCGGTTTGTACCTCGTCTATTATCAGCAAAGCTCCATTACTATCACACAACCTCCGGACATTTTCATAGAAATCGGGTGGTGGTATAGGCATGCCCAGTGTAGCGGGGATGGTTTCGAAGATGACGGCTGCAGTGTCTTTGCCAATTACCGACTGCAGAGCCTCGATATCCGCAAATGGTACCTGGCTGAAGCCGGGCAGGTTATCGCCGAATGGCGAACGGTACTGGGAATCGCCGGTGGCAAGGGCTAATCCCGTGTGGCCATGGTAGCCTCCCACAGCGGATATGACCTTTTGCCTGCCGGTATAGCCTCTGGCAAGCTTGAGGGCGAGGTCTACGGCTTCGCCTCCTCCCACGCCGAATACAGTGCAGGAGATATTACCCGGCATAAGTTGTGCCAGCCTCTCTGCCAGTAAGGCCCTTTGTTCGCTGATAAGATGGTGGTTGCCAATATCAAGTTCCTTGAGGCTTTTCTCTAGCGCCCTGACTATCTTCTTGTTGCGATGACCCAGATTGAAGACACCCCCGTTACAATGGCAGTTTATTAATCGCTTATGGGTTACTGCATCCCAAACATAGGGGCCATCACGACGGCCGAAGATAAATTCCATGCCGTACGATTTGAAGGTATTAGCCTTGCCCTCGGAAACATGCTCCGCGAACCGACTTATAATAGTTTCTTTATTATCTCGTCCAATGAATTTCATGTCTTCCCACCGTGAGCTTTTATTTTAAGATTGGGTGACAAAACGTCATTGATTCTTATTCTGTACTAAATTAATTAATGCGTTCAGCAGATCCCTGACTACCTTTCTGGTATTCTCGTCTATAAGCTTGCCCTTATCGTCAAATTTCTGGGCAGCGAAGGTAACAAAGACTTCAGGCTTGGTGACTGCAAGCACGTCCAAAAAAATAAATGATTGCCTGAGATGATACTGCGCTCTTGATCCTCCGAGCATCCCTGTCGAGGCACTCATTAAAGCCACAGGCTTGCCCGGCCATACGCTGTCCCCATAAGGCCTGGAAGCCCAGTCGATAGCATTCTTCAGGACGCCCGGTACGGAATAATTGTATTCCGGCGTTACAATCAGTACTGCATCCGCCGCCCTGATTACTGACTTGAATTCCCTGACTTTCGCAGGCATTGTATTTTCCAGGTCCTGGTTGAAGGGGGGGATGCCTTCCAGTTCGAAAATTTCCAGTGATGCTTTCTCGGGAATAAGTTCAGCAGCGGCCCGCAAAAGCGCCCTGTTATACGAACCTGATCTGAGGCTGCCTGCAAAACCCAGGATGCGTATCTGTCCTTCCATATCAACCTCCCATAGCTTAAAGTTCAGGTGATATTATATCAAAGTATAAAAACTACTCTTCAAATAGGCCAAGAAAGAGAATATAATCTACCCAACAAGTTCATTACTTATCACGGTATATTTCGTCCTAACGATCGAACAGGAGGAAGATAAACATGATTGATGCCGTCAAGTCGAATTTAAATTTAAAATCGGTCGATCAGATCAGCTATTCAGTGAAAGATGTTGATAAAACAATCGAAGCATGGTCTACAATTTACGGCTTGGGCCCGTGGACATTCAGGGAAAACGGCGGATTGGATGTTAAAGGGCGTCCCTGGAAAATCAGGATGGCCTTTACATATATTGGTTCAATGCAAATTGAATTGGTTCAATGCGTTGAGGGCAGGATTTTCCAGTCACGCTTTCTGGATACGTGGGGTGAAGGTCTGCATCATATAGGTTTCTATGTTGATGATGTGGATGCAACCGTGTCGACCCTGGTGGGCAAGGGCGCTAAATTGCTGATACATGACCCGGGAAATTTTGCCTACTTAGATGCCGGCGGCCCGGGTGGAGCCATCTTTGAGTTCATGAGGAAGAGTTGATCCCGGCCCACCACTTAGCGAGAAATATTACTGTCTGGATACAATTACATCAATAAAATTTGGCTACTTTTTCCAGTGGTTCCCTCGCAGTGCGGAATTGATTGACGGGATTGCTCTGGTCTACGAAACCTACAGGAATGCCGATCACAAACAGCCTGGAATCCGGTATTCCTAATATCTTGCGCAGGATATCAGGGTAGAGAACCGGTTGTATAGCGGGGATACTGCCGAGACCGTATTCAGTAGCCAGCAGGAGGATATTTTGCGTTATCAATCCGCAATCAAAGATATTCCAGACATTAGTAGTGTTTTCAGCAATGTGGAAAGCCTTATCTATCATGATGTAAATGCAACTGGGCGCTCCCCAGAGCCTGAAACCATGTAGCCCCCACTCCATGCGTCTTTTCTTGTCTTCCCGGTCAATTCCCAATTTTTCCAGTACTCCGGCCATTACAGCACGCCGCCGTGATGCCCAGGGCTCCGGATACTGGAGCGAAATGGATAAGTCAAGGTTGGGCATAGTCGTGGAATTTTCGAGGAAAGCCTGCTTGATCTCCTCAAGTTTGGCGCCGCTCACCACAGCAAATTCCCAAGGCTGGCTGTTAGAAGCTGAGGGAGAACGTAGTGATGCTTCAATTATCTTCCTCAACATATCCTGAGGCACGGCATCGGGTTTAAAATATCTTATTGACTGTCTTTTAGTGATAGCGTCTAGTACATCCATACTATTTTTTAATCTTCTCCTTGAATATAGATCTGTTGAGCTTAAATCTTACAACATTTAGGCTCAATTAAAAAAAAGCCGCCTGTGCATCGGGCGGCTTTTTTCATGGGTGCCGTAGTTTTATTGGCTTGCAGCTTTGCGGAGCTCGGCAGGGCTCTTATATTTCTCGGGCTCAGCGTAGTTCCCTTTGTAGCGCGGAGGGTATATAGGGCTCTCGGTCCCTGTTGCAAGAAGAACTACGTTGTGAGGACCCTGGAACTGTCCGATAGGATTTGCCCACATCTTCAGGTCCTTGCCCCATGCCGGGGACGGCTCGCGCGGATTTTGGGGATTGGCGTCTATACGAGAATGGAAGAAAGGTGCAATTTTGGTACCTTCAAAACCGTGAAGATACAGAATCCCGACGTCATTGATGTAGAGACCCTCAAGCGCTGGAATGATAGTGTTAACATCGGCTTTTCCGCCCACTTTGTCAAATAGTTTTTTGTACAGGTACATATCACCGTATCCAATAGGTACATTGATCTGGACGGGAATTTGATTCTTATCACACAGTTCCAAAAAAGGTAACATCTGTGGTGTGCCGGCTATCTCCTTCTCGTAAAATGACCCCATGCAGCCCAGGGCCTTACCGCCAGTGAGATCCCAGAAATCATAGGTCTGCGAAGTGCCGCCGTAGAAACATACAGGGATGTCTTTGGCTGACGATCCTGCCCACTGCTTGGCGAAGACCTCGGTATCGGTGAACCAGCTGCTGACAAAGAAAATGACCTGGGCGCCGCTGGCCGCCAGAGCTTCAAGTATGGGCAGGTACATGCCGGTCCTGGCTTTTACCGGTTTGCTGTAAACCGTCTCCAGGCCATAGAGCTCCTTGGCGTAGTCTTCCCATTTAGGGAGGTTCTGCTCGGGTATGCCATTCCTCCACAAAGTGGTCCATGCCAGGTCTTCCCAGAGGAAGGCTATCTTATTGGCGCCGATGACCTCTTTAAATAGCGCGAAATTGGTTGGTATGCTGGCGTAGTGAGCATCTTCGGGATCCCAATCACGGAAGATGAACTTGAGTCTGTCATAATCTTTGACTATGTCGTTGGTAAGCTCCCTGCCCATCGGCCCTTGCCACACAAGTATATGAGGGAATTGGGGGAAAAGTTCCACGGACTTCGGTTGTACCGCCAGGCAGATTTCAGTTCTGCCCTCCACATGGTAAATCAGGGCTTTATTACCCATTACCATCCTCTGGGCCGCCGCCACCGCCAGTGATGTTTCGCTTTTGCTGTCCTCGATGACGAATTTGACCTGTCTGCCGCCCATACCGCCGGCGAGGTTTATCTCATCAGTGGCGATCCTCATGATGTCCATGACGGGTTTTGTGCCCGGAGAGCTTGCGGCGCCGACATAACCTATCACTATCGGCCCTTGTCCGGTACCTGGTTCAGGTTTCCCCCCGTTACAGCCAAGTAAAACCAGTACCGTAATGATTGTAACGATGAATAAAGATAAATGAACCTTGCCTCTCATGCATTAACCTCCACGCTTTTCGTTTTGTTCAGGCGGCATTATAGCATATCAGTCAAGCGACCGATAGATGGATTTGCATCGTAAATAGTATAGGGGGAGAACGGAACTATCATTCGAACAAGAAGTTAATGAAGGGCTGAGCAGAAAGGCCTGTGGATCAGCGATTATATCTTAAGTAGGAAGCGTATTTATTTAATGCAGCATAAGCATTCACTGCTTGTGCAGGAGATAAATAACATGCTACGCCGGTATCAAACGCCAATTTGCGGACATTATCCATGATCGTTCCCAGGTATACGGGCATGAACATGGACATTAATATAGGCTTTCTATAGTGATCCTTGAGGCGGACGATCTCCAGGAACGATGCGCCAAGGAAATCCATTGCACCATGCGCATATTTTGCGGTAATGTCATCCTTATTGGTAGCATCTCCCAGGAGTTTCCACATAGAAGCAGCACCTGCAATTGCACCAAGTACCATCACACCATCGATATTGGGACTTTCCAGTAAAGTTTCCAGAAGCTCTACGACGGTACCCTTTACACCGGCTATGGTATCGACAGGATTATTGTGCGACCATGTATCCGGCAGTATGTTATTCAGCCTTGATAACGTGGCATCGTCCAGAGAAACCACTTCCAGGCCGGCATGAGTACAGGCATCCGCAGCCATGACACCCCAGCCCCCGCCCGCTGAGATTACACCTACGCGGTTACTGCGCGGAAGGGGCTGGTTGATAAAGGCCAGCCCGGCATCCACCATGTCGTCCAGGTTTTCAGCACGGATCACGCCAGCCTGACGCAGGACTGCATCAACCACCTGATCAGAACCGGCCAGGGCTCCTGTATGCGATTGGCCGGCCCTTGCACCAACTTCCGTGCTGCCCGTTTTCATCAAAATAATAGGCTTACGCCTGGTAACTTTGCTGGCAATCTCTACAAACCTGCGCCCGTCCCGGAAGCCCTCAACATAGGCTAGTACGGCAGAGGTGTCGTTATCATCTGCCAGATACTCAAGGTAGTCTGCTACCTGGAGCACCGCCTCATTTCCCACACTGATAAAGCGGCTTACTCCCATACCTCGGCTGCCGATTCTACTACCCAGCATATCCAGAAGGCTGCCGCTTTGCCCCAGCAGGGCAACCGAGCCTTTGGGCGGAAAAATTGGCATCATATGACAATAAAGATCATGGTGCGGATTAAGCACACCAACGCAATTAGGTCCAACCAGTGCCATTCCTGCTTCCTTTGCCATATTACCGAATTCAGCTTCAAGCCTTTTCCCTGCCGAACCTGTTTCGGAAAATCCGGAGGTGATGACTACTGTGCATTTAACTTTTTTGAGTATACATTCCTGCACCGCCTGTTTTACGCCTGAGGGCGGGATAGTTATTACTGCAAGGTCGGGATTATCAGGTATAGCGTTGACGCTGGGAAACGCTGCAATGCCAAGTACTTCAGACTCACGCGGATTTACAGGGTAAATCCGTCCTTTGAAACCGCCGGTTAGCAGGTTGAAAAGTATTCTGTGTCCCCATTTACTCTGACTGCTGGATGCGCCGATTATAGCAACAGAAGCAGGGCAGAAAAGGTATTTCAATCTCTCTGCTAATGTTTCAGTCATGCTTCACCGTTTTATTATCCACACTTTAACTAATTTTACCAGAAAGAATCCATACGGCCGTTGATTTAAATTTATTTGAGTGACTAATGTTCCCGAACTGATAAATTAACTAAGAATGAAAAAAAATTGCCAGCATGGATAAACTTTTATTTGTATTTAGCGTTTCTTTCTATTGGGACTTGTTGATTTTATGAATCCGCAGCTTGAGGAGTTTATTGTCTTCTGTCTAAAAAGGAATGGTAGGGAATGGCCGTCTATTTACGACGAGATGGCTAACGTTGCAGGACGGCGTTTGTTCAAAGGGATGGGGCACTCTGAACTGAAGCAATTGGGTCTTTCGCTTTCACTTTCCAATATAGATAAGCTTAAGCGACAGGTGGAGCAGGTCATTTCAGAGTGTGACGATTTTTAAATTATCTCGGTGCACGCACAACTTGATTGCATAGGATTCCTTGCCAATTTCAAGGGGACTGATGTATGCTTTGCGGTAATATTTTACGTCTGTTCAAAGATTTTCAATATGGGATACAATCGATATTTCACTTTTTTAGCAGGATTGATTGTCCTTACAATTGCTGCTTTAAGCGGATGTGAAAAGCAGGAAACCTGGCGAACCTATCTGAACACTAACTACAATTATTCTATTGACTGCCCTGCCAAGTGGTCCTTAAGCGTACCTTTTGAAAACCAGCAACTGGCAATATTTAAAAGCCCTGATGAAAAGGAAGTAATTTCTATTCTGGTCAGCAATACTAACGGTCTTAGCCTTGATCAAAGTGTTAATTATTACACGGGTATTACCAAGCAGGGAAGCTATTATTATGAGTTGATCTCAGACTTGCCCGTAAAACAGCAGGGAATGGATACCAGGGAGCTTGAGATCGTTTTCCAGAGTCAGGAAGACTCTCCAAAGCTAAAAGTTAAAGAACTGTATATAGTATATAAAGCCAATCTTTATCTGATACGTTTTGCCACGGCGGCTCCGGATTTAAAACCCATGACGGGAATTTACCAGCGCGTATTTACCAGCTTTAAAGTAGCCGGATAATCAGCCATCGCGGCTTTCCTTTTTATTGAATCTAACTTAAAAACCAGTATGTTTAGCTTCGGCATCCCGTATACGGAAGACGCAATCAGCCCTATATAGGCACGGAATTTATCGATCCGAATTCTGCCTCAGAGGACGTATTGTATTAAAATAGTACGTTGTGAATTCCTCAGATTATCCATCAGGCAAACAAAAATCCGATGATCCTGGAATATTTTCGCGCGTTTTCAGGGCGCTGCGCGGCAGGAATTATCGCCTGTTTTTTATAGGACAGGGCATATCGCTGATCGGCACCTGGATGCAGCAGGTTGCTATGAGCTGGCTTGTCTACAGCCTGACCAGTTCGGCCCTTTGGTTAGGTATATTTGCATTTGCTACTACTATTTGTAGCTTTATCCTGTCGCCGTTTGCCGGAGTGCTGGTGGACAGGCTGGATCGCCATCGTATCCTTGTAATTACCCAGTCTCTGGCTATGGTTCAGGCTTTAATTTTAGCGGCGGTCACGCTAACAGGCACTGCGGCTGTCTGGAACCTGATACTTCTCAGCATGGCACTCGGTGGCATAAATGCTTTTGACATGCCCACCCGCCAGGCATTTGTCATCGAGATGGTGGATAAGAAAGAGGACCTGGCCAATGCCATTGCTCTGAATTCATCATTGTTTAACAGCGCCAGGCTGATCGGTCCTTCGGTAGCCGGTTTGCTTGTCGCAACAATAGGAGAAGGGTTGTGTTTCCTGATAAACGGTTTGAGTTTTATAGCAGTTATCGCCTGCTTGCGGGCAATGACCATAACGCCAAGAATTTCTGCAGCCAGGCAGCCCGATTTTTTCAGGGGAATGAAAGACGGATTTCGCTACTCTTTCGGATTTGCGCCTATACGGTATATTATCCTACTCCTTAGCTACACAAGTCTGGTTGCAATACCATATACTGTACTCCTTCCAGTTTACACAAAAGAAGTACTGCAGGGTGAAGCAAGCACATTGGGTTTTCTGACTGCAGCAGCAGGAGTCGGCGCCCTGTCCGGAGCTGTTTATCTGGCATCTCGCAAGAATGTTCTGGGACTGATTAAAATAGTAGTGGCAGCCTCCCTGTCTTTCGGGATCGGACTGATACTGCTTTCTCTTTCCAAAATTACGTGGTTGTCCCTGCTGGCCATGTCGCTTGCGGGCTTTGGAATGGTGGTAATGATGGCGGGCAGTAATACTTTTCTGCAGTCCATATCCGACGATGATAAACGCGGTCGAGTGATGAGCATATTTATCATGGCATTTATGGGGCTTACACCTTTCGGCAGTCTGCTGTTCGGCGGAATGGCAAGTGTTGTTGGCGCTTCCCTAACATTAATGGCGGGTGGCTTGTTGTGTTTGGCGGGCGCCATTATATTTGCATGGAGGTTTTCTGGGGTGAGGAACATAGTGCATGATGCTTACGTTAAAAAGGGGATCATTTTTGAATAGTGCCTGGCAACCGGATTAAATTCATTTTATTTTATTGCCCAGGCTATATGTGTAGCAAAAAAGAAATAAAGCAAAGGCAGTATGTGCTGCCTTTGCTTTTTGAAAATGTTAGCTTATACTGATGAGTTTAGGCTTTGCCGATGCGGAACATTTTCGTGCCGCATTTTGCGCAGACACCCTGGGTTGCAGGTTTGCCATTCTTCATTTTGATGGCCCTGGCATTTTTCATTTCCCTCTTGGCCCTGCATTTCATGCAATAAGCTTCCATTAATGTACCTCCTTTGTATTTGAGATTAGGATAGTCTATTGTTTGAAGCTTGTCAAGTATGTTCCCGTATCTGGGACAAATATGATTTTGAAAAATTTATGATTTTGAACGTAAATACGCTTAAAATGTGTGTAAAAAATTTTGCAAGCGACGGTCGTAGAAAATGTTGCGCTGTTATTAAATTCAATGAATAAAAGCAATAAACGCGCATGGGATTTTACTAAGAGGAGCTTTACCACATAGCAACTTTTACTTATAATTGTTGAACATCATCAATACGGTGTGATTGTGAGTTCAACAGGAAACAATGTAATTGTGGCTCTTATCGGCATGCCGGGGGCGGGTAAGTCCGAGGTCTCAAGGATATTCGAACAGAGCCAGTATGCAAAAATCAGATTTGGCGATGTAACCGATGAGGAGGTTAAAAAGCGGGGGCTACCATTTAATGAAGAAAATGAGCGGATGGTCAGGGAGCTGCTGCGCCATGAACACGGAATGGCAGCGTACGCTATGCTGAACCTGGCCAGGATAGAGGCTGCCCTGAAAACAACAAATGTCGTCATCGACGGACTCTATTCATGGGAGGAATTCAAATTTCTCAAAGATAGGTACAGGAACAGTATCTGCACTGTAGCTGTATGGGCGCCTCCCTCTCTGCGCTATCAAAGGCTTACAGGCAGATCCGTGCGCCCGTTAACACAGGCGCAGGCGCAGGCCAGGGATTTTGCTGAAATTGAGAATGTTAACAAGGGTGGCCCGATTGCCATGGCTGACTACACAATAAAAAATGATACAACCTTGGAATCACTCGTTGAGCAAACGAAGTATGTAATCAGGGCAATAATATGAAAAAATCCCATCGGCCCGGACTTGATGAGTATTTTTTAAAGATCGCTTCGGTGGTGGCAGAGAGGTCAACTTGTATGCGCCATCATGTTGGAGCTGTCGCAGTTAAAAACAAGCACATTCTATCCACGGGCTACAATGGAGCTGCTGCGGGTGTTAAAGACTGCCTTGAGCTGGGATGCCTGCGAGACGAGCTGAAAATACCCTCAGGGACAAGACATGAAATCTGCCGAGGCATTCACGCTGAGCAAAATGCTATCATTCAGGCTTCGCTTCACGGGGTCAGCATTGAAGGAGCCACTTTGTATTGCACTCATTCTCCTTGCATTCTGTGCGCCAAGATGCTGGCAAACGCGCGTATTCAGCGGTTCGTAACATCCGGCAAGTATGCCGATGACGCTTTCCTTGACCTTTTTAAGCAAGCCGGCATTGAGTTCGAGCTGAAACCAAAGCCTTCATCATCAATAGTGCCTCTCGACTGAATAACAGAATTAAGACCGGGAGTTATATTGTGAGAGAATGCCAGATTGATCGAAATAAATCCAGGTGCAACTGCACTTATGAACCATGCTCACGCAAAGGTATCTGCTGCGAATGCATACGATACCACCAGAAGTTCGGGGAGATGCCGGCCTGCTTCTTTCCAGCGGAAATTGAACGTACCTACGATAGATCGATAGAGCGGTTTATAGCGGTATACCAGAAGAAGCATAGCTGAAGTAACCCAAACCTCTGCGGATAGCTATACCAGCCTGAATACCGGTTGGAAATTCGAAGTATGACTTAAAGGGACCGCTTCGCCAGCTTGGTTTTATCAGACGGGTAAATTTATGTTGCAGCTCACCTCTTACTGTAAATGCAGCCGCAGTAATTCTGACGGTAAAGCTGCCACTGATTGGAGCGGGCAATAGCCCTTTTGAAACCGTCTCTTTTTTTAAAGTCCCTGGCAAGAAATTTGTCGCCGCCGATTGCCTGACCGATCTCATTGATTTTCACCGCGGATTTGCTGGGACCGATGGTCAAGGTTGTAGTAAAGGCATCAGCGTTGTAAACCAGCATGAAATTGTATGTGTTTTGTAGCCTGATGCGGTAACATAGCAAACACCGCTGCCCTCCCTCGGGCTCATTTTTTAGCGGCTCTGCTTCAGCCAGCCAGTCATCTGAATTATATTTCCCTTGCTCAATGGAAAAACCCAACTGTGCCGCTGCTTTGGCGGCCGAATCGAGCCTTCGCTGATATTCGGCATACGGATAGATATTAGGATTGTAGAAATATCCTGTTACGCAGTGGTTTTCTGACAGGAGTACCTCTGCCGCGCCTGCCGCGCAAACGCCGCAGCAAATATGTAAAATAACCTTCATTCGATAGATATTGTCAGGCTATCAGGGCTTTTTACCTTTCACCTTTTCCAGGAACCTCTGTTCGATTCTCTTGAGGAAGCTGGGATCGGAGAAGGCAACACTCTGCGCTAATCCGGCGCATTCCAGGGCATCCGATATCGCCATATTGTAAGTCATATCTACATTACGCTTGGCAAGACCAACGCTGACCATGCCGTTGCGCATGATCTCATTCGCCCAGGCGATGCCCGTCTTTTCAAGGTCTTGCGGGTTTACTATTTCATTCACAAGGCCCCATTTGTCGGCAGTTTGTGCATTAATTGTCTTGCCGGTGAGGATAAGTTCCTTGGCTCTGCCGACACCAATTATGCGCGGCAATCTCTGGCTGCCCCCACCATCGGGAACCATGCCCATGTTTACCTCGGGGATATTGAATGTGGCATCGGGAGTGCAGATTCGCAAATCGCAGGCCGCTGCCAGTTCCAGCGCCGCGCCATAGCAGAAATTATGTATTAATGCTATTACCGGCTTTTCAAGGAGTTCGATCTCGTTAAACATACTTTGAAAGCGGCGAACGAACCTGCGCAGATCCTGATTGTCACCGCCTGCCTGGAAGGAGGTGAGATCAGTACCGGCCGAGAACCCCTTGCCTTCACCTGAGAGGAGGACTACCTGAACACCGGGCTGGGTGGCCACCTCGGCGAAGCACTGCTGGACATCCGAGATGAGCTGTTGATTGACAGCATTCCTCTTCTCCGGCCTGTTCAGTTTAATATGCAGAATGCCATCCTTTTCGGTATAGGCGACTGTTTGAAATTGCATAATTAAGCTCCTTAATTATTATTTGAGGATTATCCGGTGAATTTGGAAAACGCGAACGCTTATTAAAATAACGTTCAACCCTTGTGTCTGTCAAGCATTACATTGCACGCCGCTTTCCAAGAGTCAAGAAAAGGACAAAAAAAGCGGTGCTTAAACCAATGATTCCCGCAGCAATAAGGTACATAGTCGTAAAGCCGTTGTACTGCACTATTACTCCCATTACAGTGGCGCCCAGTGCTAAGCCTACCTGAAAGGCTGCCGCGCCCATTCCCATCGACAGCCCTCTTTTGTGCGGTGGTGACAGGTGGGCCAACCACGAAAGTGCAGCCGGCATGGAGAATCCCATACCCAGACCGAAAACAACAGCAATAGTTGCCAGTTGAGGAAGTACTGTAAATGCAGGAAAGAGTGCGATTGCGATGGCGCTCAGGGCCACGCCTATTATTATCATCCGTCCGTTGCCGAACTTATCCGCCATGTTTCCCGAAGGTATTCGCAGAGCTGCGGAACTGGCATAGCAGGCGGTGATTATCATGCCCGCTCCCGCCTCGCTGATGCCGAATCCTTGCACATAGAGCGGCATGAATGTGCTGACCGCACTCGATCCAATGGCTGTTACTGCAAGCGCTGCAAGGCTGATTACTGCTCCCCGTTGCATGAGCCATTTCAGCGGATGCAAGTTGTCTATCGGTTGGTGAACTGGTTTTTGCGGTATGGCATGCATTCTCGTGGAAATAAAAATAAGCCCGAGCAGGGGCAGCAGGCTGCAACTGTAAAAAGCAATTTCAAAACCAAAGTGTTCCAGAATGTATCCACCGCTAATGGGGCCTGCCATCAATCCCAGTTGCGATGCCGCAGTATACCATCCCATTACGCGGCCGTGTTCACCCTGCCTGGCTACGTCTGTTACGGTTGCCAGTGCAGTCGGTATAAAAAGGGCGGATCCCAGGCCGTGCAATATACGTATGGTATAGAGTGACCAGATATCCCTTGCAAAGGGGTACATAAAAGGCACAACTGTGGCTATTATCAAACCTGTAATGAGGAAATTACGACGGCCCCATCGATCTGATAGGATGCCGCAGGGTAGGATAAAAATGGCATTTACGTACGAATAAAGGGAGACGACAAATCCGATGTCGGAGACGCTGATATTCAGGCTTGATGCATAGTAAGGTATTACCGGAAATAACCAACTGAAACTGGTGAATCCGGCAAAGGCAATAAGGTATAGGGTTATAAGTGTAAATGATTTCGTCACTTGGCAGTTTGGTGAAGTTCGGGCGGTTTGCACAGCATTATGAGCATAATTCCCAGCAGCGTACACAGGGAGCCAATAAGTACTGCCAGGCCGTAGTTTCCCTGCATATCGTAGAGAATGCCTGCCACAAATGGCGCTGAGAACTGAAAGACCGATGAAACGGGATGTGTAACAGCGCTGATGCTGGGGAAAGCCCCTACGCCAAAATAGTTACCGATGATGAGCGGATAGCATATATACGTAGCGCCAAAACCGAAACCGGCAAACAACGGGAAGAGATAGACTGCCCACAGATTCTCTCTTGATGCTATCCAAAAAAGAATGCCGCCTGCCAGCAAGATCGTGGCTGAAATGGCTATCAGGAAACGCGTTTCAATAAGCTCGCCAATAAAGGAAACGCTCAACCGCCCCAGTATGCTGAAAAGGAGTATCAGTCCGTAAATGAATTCCGGCCGCAAAAATAGCGACGGGTCGGATGAGGAAAAACCTCTATCGTGCAGATGAAAAGGTGTTTGTGTAACTACTACCTGCCAGAGGAAAAATATCAGTGTCGAAGCTATTATTATCATCCAGAGCGTGCGTGTCCTCAGGGCGTCCTGGAACCTCCAGTTGATCGGTGATCGAAAAGTCCTGATTTTATGGTGACCTTGCGAATTTGACACAACATGGATTTCCTGTGGAGGCAGCCCGTCCGGGTACTGATTCAGATCTTCAGGTCGGTTGCGCACTGCGGCCAGTGCAATGATTGCTCCTATGAAACAGGTCAACGCAATTATGTCCCATCCGATTCGCCAGTCACCCCCCAAATACACTATACCCCCGCTGATGATCTGAGGGTAAATGAATCCACCAATAGCGCCGCCACCCAACACTATTCCCATAGCCAGGGCTCTATGTACATTGAACCAGTATAAAACGATTGTTTGAATCGGAACAACGGAGCCGAAACAGACACCGAGGCCGATTAACAAACACATCAGCAGGTACAGCGGGTAAAAATGTCCGAGAAAGGCCATAAGCAGACCGGAAAGAGCGGTTAACACGGCGCCTATTGCCAGTGTGAGCCTTGCTCCAAGATGGTTGATCATCCAGGCAGCTACCGGCACACCCAAACCCAGCATAATACCTATTATGGAGTATCCTGCGTAAATCTCACCTCGCTGCCAGCCCAGATCGTTTTGCATAAAGGTGTATATGACAGGTGGACCGTAGAAAGCAAAACCGATGGGAATAGAATAAACAAGGCAGAGAAAAGGCAGCATCCACCAGCCATAAAAATCACTGCTATCGGCTTTTGGTGGCATTATTAGATACTCCTTTTGGGAACTCGTAAGATTGAGCTTGGCCTGCAATTATATCATTGACTCAATTAATTGAATAATTTACCTGTATGATATTGCCATTAACAGTTGCGCAAAAGCGCAAGTGCAGAATAAGCATTATGGCGGATGGCGATGGTTGAACCAGGTGGTAAATTTTAATCAACCTGGATAAGAAGAAGGTGACAGGAGGTAAATAAAATGGCAAATACAATAGAAAAGATCGGGACTGCTACAGAAGTCAAAGAGGAAAAGGGATTTCAGTTCTGGACTGGCAAGAGCCCTTGCTGGGAGCTGTCACATTGCACCAATATGGTTAAGTCCGAATGCCCGGCTTTCAAATATCAGTTCCTGCCCTGCTGGGAAATAGAGGGAACTTATTGCAAGCTGGATGACTACGGCGCGAATGGTAAAGATACCAGCATCTGCGAGATTTGCAGGGTATACAAGACCTATGGTGAAGGCAAACCAATACAGCTGAAGCTGCTCGGCAGAGGAATTGATGCCTCACTCAAACAACTTGAGCAGGTAGCCACCCGTTAAACTCAGGTTAACAGGCGTAGAATGGAATTTCCCCTCCAGCCCGGAGGGGAAATTTTTTTTGCTACCGATTTTGGCTGACCGGTATATGCGCTTTTGCGCAAAAGTAAAATAAGCGTTAAAGCGGATGGCGCTAAATGTTACGTATGATAAATTTCTTATCAAAAGAATAAAGAAATAATCCGAATAAACTAGGAGGAACATAAAATGGCTGAGACAAAAGTTAGAGTTAAGAAGGAAACAGGAGTAAAAGAAGACCGCGGCATTAATTTCTGGACGGATAAAGCCCCTTGCTGGGAACTTGCCAATTGTCCTGAGATGATAAAGACCGAGTGCCCGGTTTCCAAATACCAGTTCCTGCCCTGCTGGGAAATTGAGGGAACTTACTGCAAGCTGGATGATAAGGGCGCTACAGGTAAAGACACGAGCATTTGCGAGACCTGCAGGACATATAAGAAATATGGTAACGGTCAACCCATCGTACTCAAGCTCTTCGGTAAAGGGATTGATACCCACCTGAGGGAACTGGACAAAGTTGCAAAGTAAAAAATAAAGATAATAAAAAGAGGGATGGCTTTGAGGCCATCCCTCTTTTTATTTTATGGTTGCACCTGATTGATAGGCTTAAGATTTGCCAGGTGATTTCTGAGCTCTTTCAGGTTAACTATATCATCCCGGTTGTAACGCAATAACAGGTCCAGTGCTTCCAGGTTGTTGTTGTATTTATATTGATCCCAGAGTAGAACAGCGTCTATACCCGTTAAACCCTCCGTTTCCCTTGCTATGCCCAACCTCTTGAGGACCATTTTAAGCCCGCCGCGAAGGTTGTTCTTCCAGCAATCGAACATGAGGTCGATATGTTCGTGCATCAGGCTCAAGTCCGGTCCCAGATGAGTCCGAATAAAGGGGAGATCGAAGCGCTCACCATTGTATGTGTATAGCCTTTCTGTTCCTTCAAGCGCCTTCAGCAGGTTTTTTGTAGTCAAGTTTTCATCGAAGAGCTGAATTACCTGATCGTCGTATTCATTACAGCAATAAATACCGACGATAGTAATCCTGTCCTGGTAAGCGTACAGGCCGGTGGTTTCAATATCCAGATAAGCGTCCGGGAATCCTTTCATATATTCCAACTACTATTGATTTCAGGTCATCTGGCAGTCGTTAAGCACACAGATTTTTTACATAAATAACCATCATGCCAAGCCCCAATAATATACCGCCAAAGACCGTGAGAAGGCCGACGAAAGGTAACAGGTCTATTACGAATACTACGAGCAGCCCGAGGGCAAGTGCTCCGATAAGATGCCCTGTGGACGCGCTTTCCGCAGGCTTCCTGAGCATCCATATCCCGAGGAAAAGGGCCACCAGAATTGTACTCAGGTAGACTGCCATCAAATATAAGGCCAGTGCTGCCAGGCCGAGAGGTATACCCACGATCAAAAAACATAAGATAGCCACTCCAACAGGCACTAAAAAGAATGTGAAGGCTCCCCAGCCGAGGCATTGCCAGGGCTTATCTTTAAGCGCTTGCAACGCGCCGGGTATGTGTTTTCCGGCAAGCAATATGAAGATGATACCTGTCATCAGGATCATTGCATACTTAATCAGGATGCAAACAATGATAAAAATGATGAGGAAACTAATGAACGCCGAGAGAAGACCGCCAACAAGCGCACCTGTGGATATGGGGCATGTATTTTCCCATGATGAAGTGGTTGTAGCAGGCTGGCAGCAAAATCCTCTGCTTTCTTTCTTTTCCGGCACATTGTGTGTGATCTCACCTGTTATACGTGCGCCGGAGCTTATCTCCGCCTCTTTTTCCGACTTGTAAATCAGGTTGCCTGCGATGTCAACTGATCGTTCCAGTTTCAATTCCTTTGCTTCCACGTCCACAAAACCACCCACGCTCGAATCGATGATGATTCTCTCGGCTGCAGCCTTTATGTTTCTGGCAACCGGGCCGCTTACATGCAGAGAGCCGCCGAATAGGAGCAGGTCGCGCCCGACCGCTCCATCCGGAGAAACACTGATCATCGCACCGAAAGCTACCAGGTCACCATGTGTACTACCGCCGATTTTTATATCAGAACCTACAACGCGAATCGAGCCACCCACCTGCCCTCTTATATCCACCGCGTTACCAGCCCCGATTATATCGCCGCTTACAGCGCCGTTAATATGGATTTTATCGGCAAAAGCTATGACATCGCCGTTCACAGTGCCGTCGATAGTTATCTCGGAACCGGTAATATAGAGGTCATCATTTATAGTTTCATCGGATTTAATTGTTACATTTGTTCCCGAGCGTGTATCAGCGGCACTCACAGGCGCGGCAAAGGAGGCTGTTAACAGTAACACTGCTGAGAGAAGTGCGAAAAACCTGACCGTCTTTGCGAACATAGCAAACCTCCTCGGAACAAATTAGCCTCTATTGCCAATTGTTGCACATTATAAAGAGGCTGTTCAAATTAATTATCGATTATGGCGCAGCCGATGAAGCAACCACGGATGTATCTGTTTTCGGACGCAGCCGGACAGCGGTGAATTTCGCTATAAACAGCAGCATCCAGGTTGAAAGGTAGATGAAAACCAGCAATGCGATCACTGTACCAATGGGCCCGTAGACCAAATTATACGTACTGAAATTTTTGACGTACCATAAAAAGCCGAACCGGATAAACTGAAAGCCAAATGCAGCTGCCAGTGCTCCGGGCCAGATATGCCTCCACCTCGGTCTACTGCTGGGTACAAATTTATAAAGGAGCAGGATAACTAAAAAAGCCAGCACCATGCTTAAAACTGCGAAGATCAGCCTTGAAAAAAGTCCGCTATAAAGGAACCTGACCGTGCTGTATTGTACGTTAATTTCATGAATGAAGCTGACAAAGGTTGTAATCCAGGCGAATGCCATGAAGGCAATGAACGCGCATATCATCATTACGAGATTAGTTATCTGGCCTCTGAAAAAGCCCTGCGGTTGTTCAATGCCCCAGGCTGTGTTCAATGACCTCCTCAGGGCATCAAAAACGGAGGTTGCGCCCCAGATCAGTCCGATTAAAGCGAAGGCTCCCACGGCGGCGCGTGCGTTGATCAGCCCATCCAAAGTACTAACTATCATATTTCTGGCTACAGGTATCAGGTTGGCAATGGCGTTGATCACCTCGGTTTGAAAATCAGAAGATTCCATGAAAAACCCTAGAATCGATATGATAGCCAGCGCAAATGGGAACAGTGAAAAAAGCAGATTGTATGACACCGCTGCCGATAAGAGGTTTCCGTTATCAGCGCCAAACTCGCTTAGCGATGTAAACAAAGCAGCTATGAACTTATTGCGTTTTAATACTTCCACTGTATTCATTTTAAATACTCCTCAGACATGTTTGTGCAGCATGAAATCCGCACATGCCGTGAACTCCCGCGCCGGGTGGTGTCGATGACGAACATAGATAAACGCCGTCTAAAGGTACGGAATAGGGGACAATTTTGCAGGCTGGCCTGCAAAACAGCTGTTTCAATGTCTGCGCGCCGCCTACAATATCCCCCCCCACAAGGTTGGGATTTTCCTGTTGTAAACTCAGCGGAGTCGATATGGAGCGAGCCATAATCAATTCAGGAAAACCGGGTGCAAACCGTTCCACCTGTTTTTCGATGCAGCCGGTCATATCAATGTTGCATCCGTTGGGTACATGGCAATAAGCCCAGGCAGTGTGTTTGCCGTCAGGCGCCCGTGTCTGATCAAATAAGCTTGGTTGTGCCAGTATCACGAATGGCCTTTCCGCTATCCTGCCCTGCCAGGCATCCAACTCGGCGCGGGCAATCTCCGCTGATCCGTTGCCCAGATGCACTGTACCCGCACGCAAGCATTCCTTCGCTTTCCAGGGGATTGGGCCGGATAATGCCCAATCGATTTTGAAGATACCGGGGCCGTATTGGTAGCGCTTGACCGCTTTGCAATAGTTTGATGGCAATTTATCTGCATAAATTTTCACCAGTTGATCGGGTGACGTGTCGAAAAGGATGGATCTGGCATACGGGAGATCAGAGGGGGAGATAATCATTTTACCCGTGATAATCGTGCCTCCGAGCGATTCAAAATATTTTCTCAGAGAAGCTGAGATGCTGCCGGCGCCCCCACACGGTATCGGCCATCCCACAGCATGTCCGGCTGCGCAAAGGACGATCCCAATGGCTGCGCTGGGCAGCATCCCCAGAGGGATAACCGAATGTGCCGCCAGACCGGCAAGAAAACCTTTGGCCCTTGTTCCCTCAAAATTGTTATTAATAAGGCTGTCAGCTGATTTGAGTGCGTTCAGCCCGAATTTAGCTGTTATTAGCGGATGACGCAAAGCTCTCATAGTGCCCAGTAGATCGTAAGACAGCTTTCTAAACGAATCCGCAAGCGGCTTAACCAGCTTATAATACGCCCTGGCATCATTGCCGAGAGTCGACCCGGTCGTTTGAAATGAGCTCTCAAGCAGAACAGCAGTGCCGTCATCGAAGGGATGTGCCAGCGAAGCCGGCGGATAAATCCACTGCAATCCATAATCCTTCAGCGGCAAAGCGCTAAAGAACGGCGATGCGATAAACATCGGATATATGGCAGAACCAGTGTCATGGATGAAACCCGGTAGAGTGAGTTCCGCCGAGCGGACGCCTCCCCCGACAAATTTGTTTTTTTCACAGACTGCTACCTTCAGCCCGTGCCTGGCTAAAGTAATAGCAGCGGCAAGCCCATTTGGCCCCGACCCTACTACTACTGAATCGAAATCACCCTTTCCTGATAGCATAAGTGAGTCTGAGGATTTTATTTCCGGAAAATATGAGAGGGGTGTGAAACAGTATAAACCATACTGGATATCTGGGCGTTTTGTAACATATTGGGAAATCTTGACCACTGAAGCGAATGATCCAGACATTGCTTGGAAAATTGGGCAGTGGCCTTACTGCCTACATGCCTGGCAAGAGAATCGAGCACATGGATCCAGATTTGTTGCTGCAGGTTGGAGCCTGTAAGGCGGAAAGCAATTTCATAAATCGGGTCGCTGGCACGTGTCAGGCCCTGGATTTGCATCATGGTGCTCCCGTTCTCTTCATAAGCTGTAAAGGTAACCCACCCGGCTTCCGGGTGCCCCTGAGGTGTAATAAATGTGAAAGTATGTTCATCGGCATAAAGGACCAGCACGCCCGTCGCCACCAGGCCGCCGGGAGTGGAGGCATTGATAATTATTATTTCTCCCGGTTTAATACCACGTTCCGAGGGATAGAAGCGATTTTGCGGCGGCTGAAATCCGGTGAAATTCGTTTTCATGATCTCAATCACTTGAAGGGGAGATAACCCAACATCGGTTAAATGTAATTTGTACGTCTTTTCCCAAAGCTGTCCGTATCCCTGGATGGGCCCCGCTGTTTTTCGGCCATTCACGTTCAAATTGATTACCCCTGCAGGCATCGTGGGTACCTGCAGCGTATCGATATAAGGTGACCAGCAGTTTAAATTGGATGGGGTAGAGTCTCCTGCTTTTCCCAGATGTCCCTGTATCTGGGAGATTACACCTCTGTCCTTAATATTCGAGGCTTCGATGATTTGCTGGATCGTTGCGCATATACAAAAGCCCTGGTACAGTCCGGTCAGGCGAAATAACTCTACAAAGGACTGCTTCAGACCAAATGCATACAACCTTCCCTGCAATTTCCTTGCCGCGGCATGCAGTTTGACCAGTACTGCCGGATTGCTGCTTTCTATTTGCCCGGTGTTGCTGAAATCAAAAATGAAGTTGTGGAAATTCCCGTATGCGGAGGAACGGAAGAGTTCCAGCAGCTCGCTTTCGGAAGAAGAATTAAAAGTATTGCCCAGGCTGATTGTTGTTGTCTTTGTCCCTGCATTGATAATCTTCATTTCCACCTCCTTGCATCAGGGAATAATACTCGCGGGTGTGAGCATTATATTACCAGATTTCATCTGGTTCAATGACGGAGGCACAATGAGGCCGCTTTTTGAAGTAGAATATTAATAAAGATTTTTGTGAGGAGAAAAATGGAGAAGCAGGAAGATACCGGGAAGAAAAGCGCTGCTGAGAATTTCAGCGACATGTTTGATGCGTTTGGTAACGCCATAGGCCGGATATTTAACGATCCTGAACTTAAAGAAAAAGTCAAAGAGTTAAGCAAGGCGGCCAAAGAATCGGCGGATACTCTGGGAGAGAGGTTTAAAGATGAAGAAGTCAGAGGGAAATTCAGAGAAGCCGGTCAGGCTGCACAGGCGTTTGGTAAAAGTATTACCGACTTTTTCTCAGAAGAAATAGACAAAGACACTAACGATAAGAAACAATAATTGGAATTTCCGAAGAATAGATTGCCGCTGGAATTGTGCTTCTCAAGATTCAACATTTTTAGCTGTATTCTTGTGGTGCGCCTGGGTGTAAGCCATCACGGCCGCTACAGCAGCCGCGCGTTTGCTGTCGTCGAACACCTGTGATAGCTTTTCTTCCAGAGGCAATTCGCGAGCCATAATTGCCTGCATGTCATCCAGCAGTGTGGTCTCCTGCGTAATGAAATGGGTGCCGAGGTCGCCGCTCTGGAAACGTTTATTTTCCATTACTGCTTTGTGAAAAGGTATATTGGTTTTAACGCCTACGATTACATATTCATACAGCGCACGGCGCATCCTCTGTATGGCCTCATCGCGGTTACGGCCCCAGGCAACCAGTTTCGATATCATCGGATCATACATCGGAGATATGGTGTACCTCGTATGCACACCGCTATCCACACGTATGCCAACACCGCCCGGGGAACGGTAGCCGCGAAGCTTGCCCGGGGATGGGGCGAAGTTATTTTGAGGATCTTCGGCATTGATGCGGCACTCGATAGCCCAGCCATTCATTTTGATATCTTTCTGCTTTATGTTAAGACGTTCGCCGGATGAAATGAGGAGCTGCTCTTTTACGATGTCGATCCCTGTAACCATCTCAGTTACGGGATGTTCCACCTGGATACGCGTATTCATCTCCATGAAGTAGAATTCACCATTGGAAAAGATGAATTCTATTGTGCCCGCGCTCTCGTATTTAATCTGCCTGGCTGCTTTTACCGCTACCTCGCCCATACGCTTGCGTAACTCAGGAGTCAGCGCCGGGGATGGGGCTTCCTCAATAAGCTTTTGATGTCTCCTCTGTATCGAACATTCGCGCTCCCCCAGATGAATAACATTACCCCGGGCATCGGAGAGTACCTGAAACTCGATATGGCGAGGGTGCTCGATATATTTCTCTATATAGATTTCCGGCATGCCGAAAGTGCTGGCGGCAATCTTGCTGGACATCTCCAGCCCTTTCTTAAGGGTAGACTCATCATGGACAATGGTCATGCCAATACCGCCTCCCCCGCCGGAGGGCTTGATAATTACAGGATAACCAATCTCTTTTGCAACATTGCGCGCTTCCTCAAAGTCGCTAACGTGATCCTTCGTGCCCGGCGTAATAGGCACTCCTGCCTTGGCCATCTCCTGCCGGGCGGCTATTTTATTGCCCATTAATTCGATTACTTTGCTGGAAGGGCCGATGAATTTTATTCCTTCACGCTCGCAGGCATAAGCGAAACTTGGATTTTCTGCCAAGAATCCATAGCCGGGATGTATCCCCTCAGCGCCGCTTTCCCTGGCAACGGCGATAATTTTCTTGATATTCAGATAGCTTTCTATGGCGGGAGGGGCGCCAATGCAGTAGGCCTCATCTGCATACTTAGTAAAAATGGCATCTTTATCGGCCTCGGAATAAACTGCTACGGAACGGATACCCAGCTCACGGCAGGCGCGCATCACGCGTATGGCTATCTCACTACGATTGGCAACCAGAACCTTTTTCAGCATGCAATTTAATCCCCGTCGATGACCATCAGGACATCGTCCTTGTTGACTATCTCCCCATTGAAAGCAAAGATCTGCTTAACTGTACCGCTAAATGGACTATGCACATCGTTCTGCATTTTCATGGCCTCGGTTACTACTACGGTATCCCCTTCTTTCACCTTATCCCCCACTTTGACTTTAACAGTGAGTATCATCCCCTGCATCGGCGCAAGCACTGCACCTTTGGGGATTTCCTTGGGTTTGCTCGCTTTTTCAACCGACATAGTGTCACCCAGGACCGGAGTGATTTTGACGTTGAAAACCTCGCCGTCAACATCCACGCTGAACGCAGTGGGCATTTCTACGCTCGGCTGATTTGACGCGGCAGCGGGCGCCGGATTGGCGATAACTTCCTCTTTAAGCTCTCCACGTAAAAACTTCACAGCCACTTGGGGGTAGAGCGCATAAGTAATCAAATCCTCTTCCTTGTGCAAAATCCCCAACTTGTGGCTTTCGTCCTTCATCTTCTTGAGCTCGGGCTCTAGATGCTCTCCAGGACGGCCCGTAATAGAGGGCGAATCCCCTATCACAGATTTACGGACTTCCTCGTTCAGATCGCCGGGGGGCCTCCCGTAAAAGCCCTGTAAATAGTCTTTCACTTCTTTGGTTACCTTTTTGTATCTTTCCCCGTTGAGCACGTTCAGCACGGCCTGTATACCCACTATCTGGCTGGTGGGAGTGACCAGAGGAGGATAACCCAGATCGGCCCTGACACGGGGTATCTCCTCCAAAACCGCTCCCAGTTTATCCAGGGCGTTCTGTTCCCTGAGCTGGCTGATAAGATTGGAATACATGCCTCCGGGTATCTGGTGCAGCAGCACGTTGACGCTAGGCCTGGTGGCATCGGCGGTAAACAGGATGCGGTATTTATTAACCATAGCCGCAAAATCCTCACCGATTTCGTAGAGCAGTTCCAGGTCCAGACCACAATCGTACGGCGTGTTCTGAAAAGCTGCCACGACACTTTCTGTGGGCGGCTGGGAGGTGCCCCAAGCAAAAGGTGAAAAAGCCGTATCGAGTATATCCACGCCTGCTTCTGCCGCTGCCTGATAGCTCATCGGCGCCATGCCGCTGGAACAGTGAGAGTGCAGGTCGACGGGTACTTTAACCCTGGATTTGATGGCTTTCACCAGGGCAGATGTTTCAGGTGGTGAGATCAGTCCCGCCATATCCTTGATACAAATAGAATCACAGCCGAGATCCTCGAGTTTGTGCGCCATATTGGTAAATCCCTCGACAGTATGCACGGGGCTTATGGTGTAGCATATCGTGCCCTGGATGTGGACCTTGTATTTTTTACACTCATGGATGGCAAGCTCCATATTTCTGAGGTCGTTCAGCGCATCAAAGATGCGGAATACATCAACGCCGTTTTTAACGGCCAGGCGGATAAACTCTTTGACCACATCATCGGGATAATGACGGTACCCCACCAGGTTCTGGCCGCGCAGCAGCATTTGCAGGTGTGTATTTTTTACCCTGCTGCGTATTTCGCGCAGGCGTTCCCACGGATCTTCGTTGAGGTAGCGAATACAGGTATCGAAGGTGGCGCCGCCCCACATCTCGAGGGAGAAGAAACCGACTTTATCCATTTTCTCCACGGTGGAGAGCATATCGCGGGTTCTCATGCGGGTCGCGATAAGAGATTGATGCGCATCACGCAACGTAGTATCGGTTATTTTAATTGTCATTACCGGCCTCTTAATAATTGTTTGTGTGGGCGGGAAGGATGTTTGACGAATGAAGACCCAACTTGTTAAATAATATAAATTAGGCAGGTTTTAGTCAATTTAAATATGAGATGATTGATTAATTGTAAACAGATAGGCTGTACGATATAATCCGTTTCAGGGAGGTAATCGAAATATGGAAAATTACGATGCTGAATTGCTGTACGGCGGCATGTTTTTTCTGTGGGTAGTTGTTGCACTGGTCTGCTATATCTGGATGGCTATTTGCCTTCAAAAGATTGCTCAAAAAACGAACACGCCAAATGGCTGGCTGGCCTGGATTCCCATAGCTAACATCTATCTTATGTGTATGATTGCGCAGAAGGAATGGTGGTGGCTCCTGCTCTGTCTTATTCCGTACGTAAATATCGTTATCATCATCATTCTTTGGTGGAAGATCGCTGAGATCAGGGGCAAACCGGGATGGTTCGCCCTGCTGATGCTTGTTCCTATTGCCAACCTCATTATTCCCGCCATCCTTGCATTCTCTGATTAGGCTTTCGGATACATATGGCTGAGTATGGTTTTAGCCCTTCCTGGAGGGACGATTCAATCGTTTTCGGCGCCCAGCGTCCCGGCTTTCCCGGCAAATATGTTCAAAAACAGCTTATTGATGACTGGATAAGTTACGCCAAAAAGCAGGGTGTGGGCAGGATTGTTTGCCTCCTTTCGGAGGAGGAGCTTGGTTATTATCCCGAGCTTAACGTGGGCCTGCTCGGAGCTTATGTGGAGGCTTTCGGTGAAAATAATGTACTCTGGGCCCCGATCGAGGATAAAAACCTGTGCAAACCTGAGGCTTTAAGGCACATTCTTTATTTTTTATACGATGCTGCCCGGCAGGGGCAGAAAGCCGTGGTGCACTGCTCCGCCGGGCTGGGAAGAACCGGGCACGTACTGGCTGCCTGGCTGGTTTTCTTTCATAATTTGACGGAACGCAAGGCCATTAAGATAGTGGGGGAGTTTAATAGAAATCCGCGGGAAGCCGTATTTTATGGTACGGCCAGCGAAGCGGACTTGCTCAGAGTTTTAGGCGTGGCCAGAGAACTGGACAAGCCCGCATAACCCGCCTGGCCTATCCGTCCAATTCGTTCCTGTATTTCTGCCACACAACTCCAGCTTTGAACGCTTCGATACAGGCGCGCATGACATCGTATTGGGCCAGATTGGTCTCCATGAAAGCCGTTAGTACCTGAATCCATTCTTCAGAGGGGATTAATTCCTCGTTGCCTTTCTCGTATTTCTTAAGGAATTTCTCGAATTTATCCTGCAATTTTTGTTCCTGAGAATTTTTCTGATAGTGTGCCGCTTCTTTTTTCAGGATGTCTTCTATCTGCTTCTGCCACAAAGGCGCAGGTTGCCTGTCTTTATTGACGGCAGGCGCACTCTCCGGCCTGTAGTAAATATAACGTGGGAACCTGTACCTGGATAACATGACTTCCCAGGAAAGCTTTATCCTCTTTCTTTTTTCCATATTAAGCAGTGCCGGTAATATTTTTTTAAATATGAGGGTTTCCTTTTCGTTACCTGCAATTTCATGCGTGAAGTGGGCGATTACCTCGGTAAGCCGGATTTTGTCCGCTCCGATTTTTGATATATATCTAAATATTTTTTCTTCCATTTAAATCACCTCCGTGTCTTTGCTTACGTCGACGGAAGTCCTGTTTTAATTTTAGCAGAAACTTTGGACACAAGGCGTCAAAAAGCTATAAAATACATCTTTGCCGATTTCAAGGAGCGCCATATTGTCAGGATTTGAAATAATTCATAAGGGGAAGGAGAACGGGGATGGAGTCATACTGCGATACAGCACCAGGAAGGGGACTGAAATCTATTGCCTGGGTGTACCGCTTAATTACACCTCCGGTGAAGACTGGGACCTCGGCGCTTCGTGGAGCTACCTTATAGCCGGCAAGCAGCTGACCCTGATCGACACCGGACAGTTCAATAAATACGAGTTTTTTCACTCCATGCTTACCAAGGCCGGATTTGATGTTAAAGATATCGGCAGGGTAATAGTAACTCACGGCCATGAAGACCATGACGGCAACCTGCCGGAGATCAGCGAGGCCAGCGGCGCCGAGCTATGGGCGCATTTCGCCTATCCCAATATGATTGCCTATTATCCTGATATAACCGACGGGGCACGCAGGCCTGAATTTCCGGGCTCGTGCCGCTGTTGCATGATGCCGGACAGTTTCAACCAAAATTGCACAGGTTATCAGGTTAAAAGAAGCCATACACGAATAACTAATCCTGTATCGGGTAATACTGCTTCGCCGGATAGCGATTTCCGCTTTATCCTCACACCGGGACATTCGCCGGATTCCATGTGCACTATATTCCAGGATGAAGTAATGTTCAGCGGCGATACTTTGCTGGCTACGATCACTCCCCACCCCTCCCTGATGCTGGAATACCTGGTCAACAGGCGTATTCTTCCCGAGGGCTACGGCGCCGATAACAGCGCGTACGGGTTGCTGGCATATATCACTTCCCTGAATACACTTATGAAGCAATGTGAGAATACTTCAATACTGCTACCCGGGCACAGGCTGTTTGAGAAGGGGGCAATCAACCGGCTGGAACCGGTGGCCAGGGCTGAGGAAATCATCCGTTTTCACGAGGAACGTTGTGGGAATATACTCAAGATTATGGGCAATAAGCAGATGGGATTGAAAGAAATATCAGTCGAGCTTTTTCCCCTCCGCCTGCGGCAGGGGATGGGTAAATTTATGTCGCAGCGTGAAGTAATGAGCCATCTTGAGCTGCTGAATGTTTTAGGAGACGTTGCCTGGCAGGATGGAAAAAATTTCATCTCCAGGGCAACGGGCACGGATAACTGCGGGGCGTTTTTCGCGAAAATGCTTGAAATGCCGCCTGTCAGGGATATAAACAAGGGACCGGGCAACAAATAAGAAATTTATATAAAGGAGGCGCCATGATAACGGTAACCGCTTTTATGAAATCGAAGGAAGGCAGCGGCGACGATCTTGAAAAGGTGATCAAGGGATTTGCTCCGAAATTCCTTAAGGACCCCGGCTGCAAAGAATACAAGGTCCACAGGCGCGCCGATAATCCCAGCATGTTTTTCTTCTACGAGAAATATGAAAACAATGAGGCGCTGAACTTTCATTCATCAGCGCCTCATTTCAAAGAGATGTTCGTTGCTATGAAGCCTTTCCTGGAGGGAAGGCCGGAAATAGCCATGTATAACGAGATCTAATTATTTATCCCCTATAAGCTACTTCATAGTCGGGTAAAGCACAGCCGCTATAGCCCCGCCGATGATCATGGCTATCACGATCAGGAAGATGAAATAGACGATGGCTGCAACTGCGACAGTGCCAATTGCCCTGCCCGTGGTGAAATCGCAGGCCTGCCTTACGGCAATGACCGCGGCGATGATCGTCCAGATGAAGGTGAAGAAAGGTATGGCCGATCCAATGAACGGAATGAAGCTGAGGATGTTAAGCACGCCCGGTGAATAGGCGAAACCCAACGTACGCAGCATCTCATTCAAAGACGACTTTGTATTCGGTCCCTTGAAGATCGAGGTCCCCAGCCAGAATGTCAGCAAGGCGAAAATAAACCACGCGATCAATGAGCCGATAATGCCTGTTACCAGGCTCAGGATGAAGGGCAATAAACTTTCGGTGCCGTGCATAAGCGCGGCGATGCCGTGGCCTATACCGGTACATATGCTGACCAGCACAACGACCAGCAACGCCTGTCCCGTTGCGCCGCTATCAGCTTCCACTTCTTCATAGAGTTGAGATTCAAGCTTGGCAGCGCGTAACATGCGCTGGAAAATAGGTCCGCTTGCCATAAAATACCTCCTTCTTATTTTTCAGGTTCGTATAGTATACAGGCAACCTGATTAAAACGGAATCATCTTGAAAGATGAGGGGACCCAGAAGAAAACCAGCATCAGGACGACAACGTAAATCAGCCAGCCCAGCATACAGGCGGCGGCTGCCCGGCCGGCAGTGAAGTCCAGGGTCTGTTTTACGGCCACTATCCCGGCGGCCAGCGACCATAAGCATGAAGCCAGCGAAATGATCCACCCGATCAGCGGAATAAAACAGAGAATTCGTATTATACCGGGTGAATTGGCAAAACCGAGCGTCCTGATGAGCTCTGCTATGCTCACCCTCTCCGGGCCCCTGAGAAATGTGCTGCCGCTGAAGTAGGTTACCAGCACCCAGGCAAACCAGCCTGCCAGCGAAGCCAGGAAACCACTGACCAGCCCCCAGAGAAACCAGATAGCCCCGCTGCCGCCGATAAGCCCGGCCAGGCCCATGCCGATCCCCGTAGCCAGGCTGACCAGCAACGCAATCATGACGGCATGACCGATAGCCGCCTCTTCCGTTTCAACCTCCTCATAAAGGCTGGAATCCAGCCGGGCGGAACGCATCATCAGGTTAAGCAGCTGTCTCCAGATTTCCATAAAAATCTCGAACTCGTTTCAGGCAGCACCATTATATCAGGTGGGGCAAGAGTTGCTTAATCGGCAGCCGGTCAAATTTCCTTGTTCAATGAAGGTCGGAATGTTACAATGTTTAATGTTTTAGCGGATTTATATAATCAGGCATATAAATCCGTCCCTGGGTGCTCAATTTCGTGATTGAATTTAACGCTTTCTTTCAACCTCGTTCGCTGGCCTTGCTGGGCGCTTCCGCTGACCGCAGGAAGTGGGGATTCCGCATCCTGAGAAACATCCAGTCAGGTGGCTTCGAAGGTAATATTTACCCGGTTAATCCGAAGGGCGGCGAGATACTCGGCCTGAAGGCTTATACCGGCATTAAAGAGATTCCCGAAGTGCCTGACCTGGCCGTCATTGTCGTCCCGCCTGAAAGCATTATCGAAACTATACGGGAATGTGCTGAAAAGGGCATAAAGGCCGGCGTTGTCATCACAGCCGGTTTTGCCGAGGTGGATGATAGGGGATTGGAATTGCAGCGCAAGATGGTTGAGACCGCCCACAAGGGGGGTATGGCACTCATCGGGCCTAACTGTTTCGGCATATTGAGTCCCTGGCATAAGCTATACTCGCAGATGCCGCCTGTCATTCCTCCGGCGGGGCCGATAGCAGTGGTTTCGCAGAGCGGCAACGTGGGCTTTACCATAGCCCGCCGCGCCATGGCCACCAACTTCGGCATCAGCAGGCTTGTCAGTACTGGGAACGAAGCCGACCTGCATGCTGAGGACATACTGGAATTCCTGGCCGATGACCCCGAAACGAAGGTTATTCTAAGTTATATCGAGGGTTTCAAAGACGGCCGCCGGTTTTTTGAGATTGCCAGCAGGGTAACGCGGAAAAAGCCGATTGTAATGATAAAAGTGGGAGAAACCGAGGCGGGGGCACTGGCAGCAAGGTCGCATACGGCAGCGCTTTCGGGCAGTGATACCGTGGTTGAAGCCATGTGCCGGCAGGCGGGAATCATACGCGTCCGCAATCTTATCGAGCTGGCCAATGTCGGTTACGGTTTTCTCTGCCAGCCGATACCCAGGGGTAAGAGGGTGGGTATTGTGACCACCGGAGGAGGTTGGGGTGTACTGGCAGCCGATGCCTGTTCCAAGCTGGGACTTGAGGTAGTAAAACTGCCTCCTGAGGTGATTGCCGAGCTCGACGGCATGTTGCCTGCATGGTGGAGCAGGAATAATCCCGTGGACCTGGTCGCCGGCTCTTCCAACGAGGGCATGCAGCGTGTGGTGGAGATACTGGCACAGTGTGATGAGATTGACGGTATCCTGAAACTGGGTATCATACCTCCCTGGGAGACCTGGAGCGCCGAGCGGATCAGCGGGATGAGCAGGGAAGATAGATATAAGGCCATTGTGCAGGGATATGTAGAAGATTGTGAAAGAACGCGGGAAACTTCTGCCAGGTTTGCCAAGCCGATATATGTCGCCACGGAGTTGCCCATACCTAAAGGCGACAGGTCTATAGAGCAGGAAGTAACCACGGGATTGGGGCTGAAACACCTGGTGATCTATGGCATGCCCCACGAGGCCGCCATGGTTTTTAACGCCATGGCAAGCTATAGCCAATATCTGAATAAGTAACAAATTCTGAGGGAAAGAAACAGCGTGGCGGGGGGGATCAAGGTTCCTTTCGGTCGGTCATCAGGTTCCACGTATTATCGCAAATAGCTGAAGAGATGTTACACTGCCTGATTTCTATAACCGCAGTATGGTCTGTTATCACCTGCGTCAGGATTGCACCGGAGCGGTCGCCATGGCCCGGATGTGCCGTTTGAAACGCGTACGTTAGCTTCCAGCCGGTTTGATCTTTCAGCATCTCGCTTTTTACCAGTTTTGTACTTCCCGGTATTCCATCGAACCGGAAGGTGGGCGTGCCTTTCAGATAGTTTTCGGCTGTTATCTCAGCCTGATGAATATCACAATTGGACGAATTGGAGCGGGACTCCTGCATTTTAACGCCCAGCACGACTACGCCGAATACTGTGGTAACGATGACGAAGGTGACGATGATGAGGACTACCGCTATTGTGGCAAAGTTGTTCATAATCCTGCCTGCTAATAATATTACAATAAACCGTGATTATCGGGCATGCGGTACGCGGCTATCGGTTTGTGAAGAGAAAAAGCGGCGGTAAGGATGGCGGAGGGGGCGGGATTCGAACCCGCGTTAGCAAAAAGCTAAAACGGTTTTCAAGACCGTCACCATCGGCCGCTCGGTCACCCCTCCGCGTTAAAAAATGAAGCTGAAATCAGTCTTATGCGCTATGCCGCAGATTAACATAAACAGAAAAAGCTAACGGATAGCTAACCGAATTTTTCAACCGCTTCATCAGACCGAATATTATACATGATATAAATGATTGGTCGATAGAGCCGCGAATATTTACGCCATTACTTCATCAGGCAAGGGTAAATAACCACTGGATCGGACTTTTATTATTTGTAGTGCAGCTAAGTTGCGTATGGCATGCGATACTTCGACTTTATCAATTGGAGGGCGATGTTTTTGCTTCCATCTCATTATGTATTCAAGGACGTCTATTTCGGTTGGGATTTGATTTGATTCTTTAGTAAGTGATTCAACAGCATAGTACACTGTTGCAGCTACCTCTGCTTGCTCTGTATTCATTCGTAAAAATACATCAACAATTTGCTCTATAGCGGCTTCATATTGATTAATGTCATGCTGGTAATTATTACGGGCATCGTTAAATGTTGGGCCTACTTGAATGTTGAACATTTTCCCAAGTTGTACTTCCTGTATCAAACCGTTGTTGACTAACTGTGTAATTTTCCCTTTTAGTTCGGGGGCAAATGGGCCAAAACTGCTTCGCGAATATTTAAGATCAGTCGGGATACCTTTCTCTGTTGCAAAATAGGCAATTTTTTGGAATGTTGTTCGCCCCACAGGCCAATGATATGGTTCATTTTCTATCCTGGATAATATTTCTATTAACGCTATCCATCCGAAGTCAATTCGCCCTTGGTTGGGACTAGCTAATGATAATTCAGGTGGATGAATTAAAAAGGCCGGATTCATCTCGCTGGATGATGTCCCATGGGGTGCATAAAGCTCAACAGGGATTTCAAACTGATTTAGAATTTTATATAGCGTGGGACCAACGACCCTCCATTCGAGTTGACCTTGCCCGCAACCGAGTGGTGGAATGGCTAGTGATGTAATTCCCCATTCTTTGTAATGAGCTTCTAAATATTTCATTCCCTTAACAATATCTTTGATTGTAGCAACAGAGCGCCAGTGGTCCTTTGTAGGGAAATTGACTATCCAAGGTGTTAATAATCTTCTATATAAGTAGGGTTCTCCCAATTTGACTTGCTTTGCCTCACATCTGGCAACGTAATCCGCAAACATGTCAGGGAACCGATTCTTAAACTCCAGTGCTATTCCTTTGCCCATAACACCAACACAATTAACAGTATTAACAATTGTTTGAGCAGTGGATTCAAATAGGCTACCTGTTAATACTTTAACCATAATAGTACTCCTCTATTCATTAAAGAACAGATCGCCATTTAATGCAATTTCGAGCTGATCGTAGGATGATAAAAATTTTATTAGTGAGCTATAGCTTTCAGGACAAGAGGCATAACAGCCCAGAATGAATTTAGGTTCGATCCTGTCCGGAACTAACACTTCTGCACATTTTACAGCCTTATGTTCTGCTTTTTCAATTGGGTCTGCATGATTCCAGTCTCTCGCGAATACCTGATCATAATTGACCAAGGACAATCCGCCGGGTGCTGCCGCAAAACGAACATACTCTGTAGACGCATTTCTATCAGCTATAACCACATTGGGTAAATCTAATACTTCAAGCCCTATTCTCAATATACAGAGATTGAGATGCTGATTTCTACGAAGATACATCATTGGATTACGAGCATGAAAATATAAATTGGCATAATCATGGAGTGGTCTGCCACCGGGCACGGCTCGTTGTTGACGCCTATCTTGAATTTCAGGCATAGCTATTGAATCATGAGGCATGCCCTTGATTTTGTTATGCGATAAAATGCCGTACTTTAAGACGGAAGGCAGGTTAGCTATAAGCATGATGTTATGCAGCTCGGTGATCTGGCTTCTGTTCAAATCATTGCTCCAGCTACACTTTTATTGGTATGTATTATATTAATTACACCATTTTAGCATATCAAAAACCAGTGGTGGAAAAATACAGATGAATCATTGTTTGAGCGTTTCCGCATCAGTAAAATCAAGCTTTCCACTATTCTTTGTGAAAGCCTCGTCAAAGCTTTTAGCAGCCGCAGCCTGCAACCCCGGTGAGATATGGGAGTATGTGTCCAGCGTGATGGCGATATCGGCATGCCCCAGGCGCTCCTGCACTATCCTGGGGTGTATCCCCTGCTTAAGCATGATCGAGGCATGTGTGCGCCTGGCATCGTGCAGGCGGATGACCCTCAGGCTTGCCTGCCCTGCCTCAACTGCTTTCTCTTCATCCCCGACCCCAGTTTCACTCTCCCCAGTCCCACTTTCCCGCGTAACGGAAGAATGAAGAATATGGTTAATGAAGGTAAAAAGGATTGGCGGAGGTCGAAATGTCGATGGCGGCCAGGGCAATTATTTCTTAGGTTTGCGATGATCAGCCTTGCGAGTGAGCACCTCCCAGTAGACGTCATCAAAGTCAATCGGTATTCTGGTACAATCCTGCTCGTCCTTAATGAATTGACGTACGGTCTCCTGGATTTTGTTATAGTCTTTTTCCAATACTTGCTCAATCGTCTTTGGCCATCGTTCCAGTGCATTCGGATAGCAACCGGCCAGGAAAGCCATCATCTCGTTATCCATGGCTGGATTTAACCATTGGGAAAGCTTTTTCGCAGCTCCGGGATCAGGGTGTTGCGCATAGTGTATGACTACGTGTAAGACTACATCCAGTATCTTGGCCATATGGCCGAAACTGATAACACCAATCCCTTTCTTATTGAGTCCCTTGCCTTTTGTCCTCTTAATCGTTTCCATCCCCCAGAGGCAGAAAGCCCTATGAGCTGCTTTGAATTCCTTTTCTGATTCTGCTGCGAAAAATCCGGGTAAACACTTCAAGATTTCTGCCTGGATTACCTCTTTGGAATCTTTCTCAAACAGGCGCATCATCGCTGTAAAGCCCAGCGCCATATCCACAATATTGCGCAGTTTAACGTCTTCCAAATTGCGGCATCGCCGAGATCTGATGTATTGAAGTTTCCTTGTTTCTATCAGCATGAGAGCTATTTCAGCCCGTATTTCTTGATCAGCTCTTCCAGTCCTTTGTTGCCAGGTTGCGTCTGCAATGGACCGAGAATAGCATGCAAAGTCCCATTTGGTAGCGAAGCTTTCTTGTCAGGTATAAAGGTTACCCGTGTGGTATTGCCGTATTTCTTCGTGAGTGTAATGCCGTACCTGGCTTTTCTACCTTCAACCCAGCCATCAGCTTTTAATAGTTTAATTATCTGTTTGCCTGTTATTGCAGGAAGGTTTCCCATCAGGCGAAACTGAGTTCCGGCACCGCCCGGGCATAAGGCTTAACGAATATATCGCCTTTGATCGATGTTGTAATAGTTACATTGGCGGGCGGTTTATGTGAATGGTATGTGATGTTGTGTTTTTTAAAGAATTTTTCTCTTTCCCCAACATCTTCCAGGGTGTTCAGGTGCAGTGAAACTGCTTCCTTTAACTTTTCTTCTGCATCATTTAACGTGTAGCCGAAGGTAGCTGTCCCTAATTCCCTGCAATATGCTACCCATTTTTTACCTTCTTTGTGGAATTCCAGGGTTAATACTATATATCCCCCATTTGCCATGATATATCTCCATTTCTTAATCAAAAAATATCTTGAATACGTTTAAAATTGTAGTTCCTTATACCACACTTTGCCACTTTCCATAGCTTTTGTCCAATACCATAATTAAGCTACCCGCGCTCAGTTGCTTGCAGGCAATATTAAATTACGTACCTACCCACACCCCATCTCACTCCAGCCCACGGGGAGCCTTGCCAGGGCCAGCATGTCATTGCAAACGTAGCGTGGCAATCTCATAACTCTGGTAACAATGGCCATTCTGCCGCCTGTCCTGATTGCGGTGCCGCCGGTTCGGTTGAACTGGTGAAATGGAATGATAAAAACACTGGACAGCCCCGTCAGGCTCCCAAGTGCCAGGCCTGTGGTAAATGGGTCAGGTAAGCCAGCCCTGGGGTGCGCATAAGAAACCACGCACATCTAGTGGTTGCTGCTCTTAAATCCATATCTTTCGCTTAAATAGCGACCCCATTCCTGGATATATTTACTTCGGCTACGTGTTATCCAGGAAACAAACTGCTGATGTGAGAAGCAGTGGAAGATCACTTTTGAATTGGCATTAAATAGCATGGACCAGTCTTTTCTGAAATCATCTAAGCCGCTGCTGCTTAAGCAGTCTATGAGCTCCGTATTCCGTTCATCGTAAGCCACCCCAGAAATAACATAGTCAAATAGCCCGGAATTGGCTATTCCTTGGGCGAGAGCTTGCTGTCGTAGTAGTTGATAGCCATCTTTGAAAGCTGGACAATATTGTAGTTTACTGAATTTTGAATGATTAACTTGTCTGCCCAATATCCTCCAATATTTTCTGCCCCAATATAGTTGGTGACATATGACTTCTGGATTATTGATCAAGCTTTGAACATTTAAGCAACGCTGTGGATCCGGATTGGGTTTTAACCCTCGCTCGCTGTGTGCTCTGTCATTAGTTTTCTTGGCAGCAGAACACCCGTAAAAATGATGCTCTGTATATTTGTTTTCTATTAAGTAAACACCGCACTTTCCATTTTGGCAACTGAATTGAATAGCTAGATCTGGCGAAGTCTGCCCGCTTCCACGCATCCCTCCCTGTTCCCCGAGGAGATGTTCCGGATTGAGTTTCCCGGGTGCGGCGTATTCAAGGTCAATGCTATCAATGGAACTAACATTCAGCTTTAGTTCTCTGTTGAGAAAGCTAACCAGCATGTCTTTCATATGTGTTTCGGTACGAAAAGGGAAAAATGTATTTGCGCATTGAACCCACGAGCTTTTCAGGTTGTGCTTGCCAGCGTGTGCCTGTATTTGTTCCACATCAATGTATTTTTCCAACTGGTCTCGAATCTCTTCCCACACCCCCAGCAGCCATTTATCGGAAGGAAGGATATGATCTTTTATTACGCCATTTTGCGAGCCGTTATTTCCTAATTCAATTTTGTTTTTAGCTCGCCATGATATTTGATAGGCTTCTGCTTGCTTGTCAAAAGATGATTTCACCACTCTTTTTCCCTCTGGAATGACCTCAGCAGGATTATTTAATTGTATTTGCTAGTAGGTGCCGAGTTTATCTTGATTTTCTTATCGCGTCTTTGATCTCATTAAAATCTTTTTTTGTTGGCATTACGAATATGCATTTTCCTTTGCTGCGATCCGCCCATACTGCGCCTATAGCTTTTTTCTCCTCCTCAGGAGCGTATTCTAAGATATGCTTGCCTTTGTATTCTACAACTAGAATCCGCCCGTCATTAAGTTGGCAGACAAAGTCTGGATAGAACCAATCCTTTGCAGTTTGCAATCTAAAGGACCAATTTCTGCGCGGAAGATTACGTACCCAGTATTTAATTTCTGGTTGCATATCAATGAATTGGGCGCATAAAAATTCTTCTTTTAGTGCTTTTTTAGGAGTGTATTCTTCCAGTTCCCCCGGCCTTGGCCCGAAATAGTGCTTCTTGAACTGGTAGCTTCCTCCATACTGCGAGCTTGGATCATAGAAAATATCTTTGAAATTGATTGCAAATTTTTCGTTTACTTCTAGGGGTGCTTTTGGCAGAAGAAAGCTTTGGAAAGCCTTATTACGCTCACTATCACGATGCTGTTGTATCCTTGTTTCTATTTCATCTCTGAGGCGGAAACGGTCAATCGCTAGTACATTAATATCACTGATATCGAATTTCGCCATTAGCCCCCGAATCACCTTCATGATAAAAACTGCAGATTCGCTTAAAGGAATGTCTCGATGGTCGATATGACGATCCAGCCATACAATCAGGTTCTCCTTCGTCCAGTCACCAACCCCCCGCAACTCCATGACTTCCTGATGTAGGTTCGCCATATATTCGATGGATGATGATTCACGGACGATGCTGGTCTCGATCTTTCCCGCCTTGGAGATATCGACGAGCCCGGCTTTTGCATCAGGACGAATAAGCGGATTGTAATCTTCGGAAAGCGAGGCGTCTTTATCGCTGAGCTTCCATTCATGTTCAATCAAGAATGTACTCTCGAATTCCATTAATGTCTGATTTTCCTTTATGCATAGCCGCGGTACGATGAAATCGATCTGTGACTTGTATCCGCTGGGTAAAAGAGTGGGCATGCCCTCTCCAAAGGCTTTCTCTGCTTCGGTTACCAGAATATTCAGGTTTTCTATTCGTTCCTTTGCCTCGGGTGTCTTCATACAGCTCATCAATTGTTCTGTTTCATCTTTATTTAGAGGCATAAAGATAGTTATCACGCCTTTAGTAGTATCTATATTGACTCTGCCCGACAATGAACGCGCTTGTATCGCTGCTATTTCCGCGTCAATCTCTTTGATTGGTTCGAAGTGTTCAGTTTGGGGTTGAACTCCGAATGGAAGGGTCCCTTTTGTAACGGGAAGGATGATTCTTTCAGCCTCCGCCGCTGTAAATCCATTATGTTCCAGGGCCTCTTTAAATTCATTTAATACTTCCGAAATTGATTGCGATACGGAAAAAGCATAAGCACAATTGAGGTCGGGATGTTGCTTTGCCTCTGCCTTGGGGAGGCGTAATATTCTGCCGACTATTTGCTCTATTGCGGTAGCCGAGTGCGTTTCTTTGAGGCTGCATAGAACGTAGGCAAAGGGACAGTCCCAACCTTCACGTAATTTCTCGACCGTTATAATAAATCTCACAGGGCATTTAGTTGAAGTAATATCCAGGACATTTTTTAGCTCATCAAGCTTACCGGTGGAAATTTTGATCTGGTCCTTCTCAATATTAAATTCGCTGACCATCCTGTTCCGGAGTGGTTCACATGCATCTATCCGCTCAGCCTGAATCAACATAATCGGCCGCAGGTATTCACCTGTCTTTTGTGATTCAGCTAAGGCCATTTTCTCAAGATCCATGCGCACTGCGATCGCCTCTGCCAGAAGCTGATCTCGTTGGCTCGGGTGCCTCATTATGACGTGCAGTGGAAGCTTTATCATATTTGCCGCTTTTAACTCGGAGGCTGAAACGTGATGTAGTACATTCGATGCATGTTTAGTCAGGTCGGGTGTGGCAGTAAACTCTATGATGCATGAAGGTAACAAATTGCCCAGTGTAGCGAATGACAGATCAGTGCGCGCGTTATGCGCTTCATCTACAATAACTATAGGTCTCTGCAGCCGTAGCATATTCACTAGGGACGGTTTTGGTTTGCCGTCTGCCCCTGGCAACAGATCGTACATACGGTCAGCAGGAACGTTCAATAAATGTTCTGCGAAGGCCCCATTTTGCCCGTAAACTTTGCGTCCGGTAGTATCTTCTACACGGAAGGATTGAATCGTAGCTACGATCACCACTGTCTGCCCTTCGATTGTGGCTCGTGAAACCTGCAGTGCCTCCTCAATGGTAAGCACCTCAACGCTGCCGCAAGAAAGGTCAAGCGCCCTGCGGTAATCGTGCCTTGGGTCACGTAGAGCTTCAGCGGTTTGATCGAGTATTGTATTGCTGGGCACAAGCCAAAGCACGACTGCCCGGTCTGCACGCAACAGCTCGTTTATTGCCAGGCCGGCCGTATAACACGCCAGCAGCGTTTTGCCTCCTCCCGTTGGTACACGTATACATATATAGGGCATCCCTGGCATTATTCCCGTTGCTGTAACTGGGATATATGGCACCAGTTGGCGCCTGTTCTTCAATTGTGCTTCCTGATATGCTATTTCAGGTCTGCCGGTTTTAGAACACTGGCGGAAAAAATCGCGCAGTGTGTCGAGGACCCTAATTTGATAATCTTTTAAAGTTATCATGACACTTTGATCTCATATGGTATCTGGCGAATAATAATTTGTTCTTTCTGTAGTCGTTCATGCCCGAGCAGACAGCCAGTGCAGTAAATGACCTTCTGTCCATCAAATGGTGGTAGCTGGGCTAGCACTGAGCGAGTAAGCACATTTCCACCATTGGCGCTCTTATCCTTTAAGATGCCATTGTAAAGCAGATAGATACCTACTCCGCGGCAAACACCGAGGAGTGGTGTCGTAGTGTTTGTATCCGCTGGTAGAGGCTCCCCTGTTTCGCTGAAATACACATGCCGTGCCAAGTCGATAAAGCTTACTGCTCTTTGTACCTTTCCGCTATTGTCAAATAGGGGTTCTCCAAGTTTGCAGTAACGGAAACCTCCTCCAAGCCCTTCAACGTGTTGGCCTTTTAGGTTTGTATATCCCATTGATATGCGCTGCACGCGTTTTGTAGTAACTTCACGGGCAACTTTGGGTTCCATTTCCACAAGAATAAAGCGACGATTACCTCCATCATCTTTGTTAAGTGCTAATACTGCATGAGCTGTAGTTCCGGACCCGGCGAATGAATCCAATACTAATGCGTTTTCATCAGCGTGCAGTGAAATCAACCATCGTACAAGTGCCATGGGCTTTGGTGTATCAAATGCCTTATAGCCAAAAATATTTTTCAATTCTCTAGTAGCATCTGCATTAAAGCCATATGTATCTAGCCATGTGCTCCATCCAATCGATTTTGAAGTATCACGAATTTTCTCATACGGTACCCAACGCTCGTGTTTTCCTTGCCATTCTACTCCAGTATCAAATGGGCGTAATTCCCAATGTGCATGTTCTGGATCAAGGATAATATCTTTCATTTTCTGTTCTTTTCCCCAGCGCCAGTGTCCTTCTTGTCCGTCGTTTTTAATTGGCCAAACCTCTATATTATCCGGTGTTTTTAATGGGAACCATTGTCCAGGTCTATCTTTCCTCAGTGAAATGCCTCCCCACTTCATTAATTCGCGCCCTTTTCTATATTTACCCCACTTATCTTCTAAGTTAAGCTGTCCTGTGGAACGTATTTCACGTGATATATTTGTGTCGTCACCATTGTGATATATAAGTAAGTATTCATGACCGCCACGAAGTCCTGTTTTTTCTTTGCCACCACTCGGTTCTGCTAACCATGGTGCACATGCTAGCCGATTAATTGCTCCGAAGATGTTATCCAATAGTATGCCCAAGTAACTTACTTCATTGTCATCTATGGAGACGCATAAAAGTCCATCTCGACTTAGCAATCGTTTTAGAATCTGTAGTCTGGGGTACATCATGCATAGCCATCGGTCGTGACGATCAAGAGTTTCCTTTTCATTCCCTATTGCATCTCTTAGCCATTCACGCATGATTGGATTATTAACATTGTCGTTATAAATCCAATCCTCATTTCCTGTGTTGTAGGGAGGATCAATATAAATGCATTTAACCTGGCCAGCATAGTATGGGAGAAGTGCCTTTAAGGCGATCAGATTATCACCTTCAACAATGAGATTGCCACTACCCGGCTCGCCGCAAGCCAGGTCCGGAACATCCTTGAGCAGATGGAAAGGCACCTGCAGATGGTAGTTAACTACCGCTTCTTTTCCGATCCAATTTAATGTTGGCATATAACTTATCAGTTCCTACAAAAAGCTTTTAGCAAGCAGCGGATATCAGTGTTTGATGACTAATACAATGACACCCTTTTGCGCTTCGATGTCATCTTTGAATTTATTTACATCACGTATAATCCCAACGTCATATACAAGAAAAACTATATTCGGATATTTGGTCCCGTATGCCAATATATCATCGTTGATCTCGGCTATAATCGTTTTATCCCGTCCATCTTTATCACATAGTTTTATTTCAAGGACAGCACTTATTTCAGGGAAAGAAAAATCCGGTTGATATGTTTTAGATGAATAAACAATTCTCTCTTGTTCTCTAAGGTATTTGATTTCTGCAGCTATAAGGAGATCCTCAAATTTTTCCTGAACCTCTTTTTCGGCCGTCGGCTTATCTCGAATAATCTTACGTAATTTAGTTTCCGCCAAGTTAATAATCTGTATTATTTCCCCTGCATACTTGGACGTATCAGGCGATTTATAGACACTATCTATTCCAAAATTGTTAATTTCATCAATCCCTGCTTTTAGCAGTCCTTTAGCAGTATCCAGTTGCTCTAAATATGCCTCATGATGGATTATTTTTACGATTTCATTAATATCTGTGGTGTCATAAGCATATCGATCAATAGCGAAACTGCCTTCTTTTCTCCAAGTTAATCTTTTAAGGCTTGAATATATTGTTGATGCTCTACCAAATATCTGGTCAGTTGTAGTAAATACATTGGTCATCCATCTTGTGTGTGCTTCTGAGAGTGCCACGCCTCTCTTGAGTGAATCGACCTGGTGAATCAAGCCCTCAAGCATCTCTATGGCTTTTTCTTTCGGTATTGCCACCATAACCTACCCTTTATTTATCAAGATGATTAGTCGCAAATGTGGAATCAACTGCATTTATACCACTGCCCTCATGTAATTGCAACCACCTCATCATGTAAGCAAATTCCTAGAATAAGAGTTGTCCCTTATTCCCGACCCCCTTGTTATTCGCAGGTACGAACTGAAGCTATGAAGCAGAGGCTAAAATAGCTAACCGTTAGCTAACGCACCAAAATAAATGGGAAATTACGGGGCATAATTTACGATCAGAGCGGATTTTTAAAAAGTAACACAAATGTATCAACATGATCGTAAAGTGACTATTTCGCAGACGAATTTACAGATTTCAAGACCGTCACCATCGGCCGCTCGGTCACCCCTCCCGGAATACAATAGTATATTTGATGGATACTATAGTGGCAAGCTGAATACGAAAATCTACGAAGGAGGAGAAATGTTAGTAGCTGTCGAGCAAGCTCTGTATAGCTGCGGCGTTTTCAAAACTTCCGTTCTGAAATTTCTGCACTATGCCCTGGGAATCAAGAAAATATGTCACAGGTAAGGTGTTGGTCACGTTATATGCCAGGGATACGGCGCTATTCTTATCCAGTAGCACAGTAAATGTATAGTCCTTTATGGCCTCTCCTATGTAAGCATCCCTATTCAGACCGAATGCCACCGGCGTATTGATGGCCAGGATAGCTACATCACCTGCATCATTGTTCTCCCTTACCGTCTGAAAATAGGGCATCTCGCTCATGCACCACTGGCAGTCCAGGTTCCAGAAATTAATGATAACCTTCTTGCCCCGCAACGTGTTAAGAGAAACCTCAGTTCCATCGGCCGCGGTTAATGTGAAATCGGGCGCTATATACCCGATAATGGTTCCTGACGGGGCTGTCGTGGTGAATTTGGCGTTGGGCGAACTGGCCTCGTTGCCGGACTCATCCCTTGAAATGGCCTTGAAGTTAAATGTAGTTTGGGGCGGAAGGCCCTGCAGCATTACCTCGTGAATAGTAGTGAGGGTTGTATCCGTCTGCATCGGCTGCAGGCTGCCGTATGATGCCGATGTGCCGTAGGCCACCTGGCTGGTGGCAGGTTCATCGGTTTTCCACGTGATTTTGGCCGATGAACCTGTAACGTTCACCGAGTTCACGTTCGAGATGACGGGGGGCACAGTATCCACAACGCCGAGAAGCCTGAGCACCTGCTCCACTTCCAGGCTTGATTCCGGTGATGTAAGCTTGCCGTCGATGTTAGACTTGACCGTGATGTGATAGGACTCGTTGGGCTCAAGTCCCGTCAGTTTTACGCTGTGATCGATCACAAGATCGTCATCCCTGGCATTTTCGCAGGTTGTGCCTCCTTCGAGGCAGTAAATCACAACGCTGTTGGATCTTCTATCGGTCTTCCACGTGATAACAGCGCTATCCCTGCTGACATCCTTGAACTCAACGTCAGATATTACGGGCGCTTTGGGAGTGGTGCTCCCTGTCCCGTTAGTGGTGGTCGGCGGCAATATCACGGGTGTCGCCGGCCTGTTCAGCTCACCAAGAATATAGGTCACAGCGAAGCCCATCACAACCACTATGGCTAACAGCGAGAGCAGCAGCGGTAATATCGGCTGCTTTTGTTGCGGCTTTCCCTCACGCTGGCGGGCTTCCCTCGGCCTGTGTTCCTTTCTCTTGCCTTTCTTTTCGTAGGGCTGCTCCATGGGAACCGGTTGAGGCGGGTACATGGATTCATAGGGCATGGCGCCTGGCTGTCCGTAATATTGATCAGCCGGCGGCTGAGCGGCAGGATATGGCTGGGCGGCATACGGCTGGGCCGCTGCTGTGCTGGCCCTGAAATATTCTTCGGCTTTGAGAATGGGCTTGCTTCTCTGGGGCGGCAGGCGGTTCCAACCGCAGGCCGGGCATATTTTACTGCGATCGGGAACAGCAGAGCCGCAATTGGGACAGACTCGCTGGGCATCCGTCTCCGGAAGGGCGTATATTTCCTTTGAGGCCTGAGGCACGGCGGACATTTGAGGATAGATTTGCTGTGGCAGTGTTTGATAGGTTGCCGGGCCGGACTGTTCCGGAGCTGAACCTGCAGCCCTTTTTTCCTCGATCTTTCTCCAGAGGTCACCAGTGTGCCTGCCGGGTAACTGCGCAGGCCCTTCCGACAGAATGTTCCCACCGCCGAATTTACCGTGTATGGGGCACAAGCTGGACCCGGGCGGTATAGGAGTGCCGCATTTCTGGCACACTTTTTGCGTGGAGACGGGCGGCGGGGCCTCTGATGAAGTATATGTGTAAGATGTTTCACCGTGGGCGGGCTGCATCACGCCATAACCCTGCATCGGTGTCTGGGTTACAAGCGTACCCAGACGGCCGCAATAAGGACATTTTTTAGCGCTTGGATCTACCTTCGATCCGCAATTGGGACAATAAGACTGGCCGAAACCGCCTGCGCTCTGCGATCCGGGCATAATGTATGTGCTGGCGGAATACCTGCCCGGTCTGAACGTAAGATCTTTCTTGCCGCAATGCGGACAGACGCTGGCACTCGGCGAATCGATAACCAGGTGGCAGTTGGGGCAAAGGCGGGCGCCGCATCTCTGGCAGACGGTCGCGTTGGGTTCATTTATTTCGCGGCATTTTTGACAGATTATGCTGGGCATCGATTATATTCCGTAACCGCCCGCCTGACATTGTCATATACGTATCTCACCGATCCAATCGGTGTGATATAATGGCTTGCTAATACTTTTTCGGCTTTTTTCATCGGTTTAATTAAATAAAACAGCGGTTTCTCAGGTTATATTTAATTCAGTCTGCAATGCTATATTAAAGTTAAGCCATGAGCTTATATATGTCAAGTTTAAAAGGGATTTCCAAAAAGGGAGATTAGCTGTGGCGAAATAAGCCGGCTGAATACTGCAATTATGTTAGCTATGTCAGTTATAAGAATCCAGGACAAACTCTATTTCGGCCGGGCTGGTAAACATCCCCTGCTGCATCCTGCGTATGGTACCGTTACTATCGATGAAATAAGTAGCCGGAATGCTCATGATGCTGTATCTGTTAAACAAATCTTCACCCGAGTCCAGGCAGACGGTAAAGGTGTACCCGGAACTTGCTATGATGGATTTCAAAACATTGACGTCCGAGTCAGATCCGGCAACAGTGAGCAGCACCACGTCGCTGCGAGCGGAGTACTTGTCCCAGAAAGCCTGGAAGTGGGGCAGTTCTATTTTGCACGGACTGCACCAGCTGGCCCAGAAATTGAGGATGACCTTTTTACCCCTGTATTGGGCAAGGGACACTTCGTTCCCATCCAGCGTTTTCAGTGAGAAGGTGGGTGCTTTGCTGCCGATGTAGGGAGCAGAATTTGTTGCATACTCGGTTACGAACAGAAAGTCGCCTTCATTCATCTCGTTGCCTGATGCATCCCTTGAGACAACCTGAAAGTGATAGGTGGTGCCGGGTGAAAGGGCGCTGATAAAAATACTGTGTTCTGTACGCAGCCCTTTGTCTTCGATTGAGGTGAATTCATATCCCATGCCCAGACCGTATTTAACCACCGACGTGGATTTCTCGTCAGTCTTCCAGGTAATGGTAGCCGTTAAATCGCTGACTGCTTTTTCAGGTTTGCCGATTAACTTTGGCTTTGTTACATCGGCGGTGGAGGCTAATGTCTCGAAGTGATCGCTTTTTAACTCAGCTTCTACATTAGCCGAATTCCAGCTCTTGACTTCAATGTAGTATGTTTGACCACTTTCCAATCCTGTAAGGTCTACTTCATGATAAGTTGAAGATTTTTCGCTATTCTTCGTTAAAGTTGGACCAATAGAAGTTTTATAATATAACCTTCCTGAACAAGGTTCGCTGATATTCCACTTAATCTTTGCGCTTGATTCGGTAATATCAGTGATCTTGACGGCGCTGATTACGGGTAGTGTTTTGCTGGGCTGTGGAGAGGAGCCCGAAGGCGGCGTTGCCGTCGCCGGTGCCGGCTGAACTATATTAGATGCAGATCCGCCGGACGGTGATTGTGCCTGGGAGGAATTATTGCCAGGGGGTATTACAGTTGAAGGTTGAAAAAATTCGGGGATGGTCGGATTCATCAGCCATTTATTTACTTCTTCGAAATTATTGATCACGTAAATTGCGCCGATGACCAGTATGATTACCAGTACGATGCTGATGATAGCGGATGATCCCCGGCCCTTGCCTTTTCCTTCTTTTTCATCTTCCGCTTCATCGTATTCACTTTCATATGTGTCATCGGACTTATCGAGGTAGTCGAATTCCGCCTCTTTATACCGGTCTTTCCGCGACCTTTTCTTCCCGGTTCTGTCGATACCAAGGGCGGTATCCAGAGCTTCATTGCTCTTGCGGATATTAAAAGGAGCTTTCTGACGATCTTTATTACCGGGCTCAGATTCAGTGAATTCAACCGGTGTATCGGGACCCGAATCAATAAACCGGTCCGCTACACGCGCCGGCGGTTCTTTACCCGATGCTCCCGGATTAAACTCATTCCCTCGTCCTCTGCCTGGCCTTTTTACCTGCGGAGTCTCAGCGGATGAATCATCGACGCCTTCAGGTTTTCCGACGAACTGGTGAGGTCCCAGGTAACCGCAATCCGGGCATCTGGATACCTGTGATGCCATCGGCTTTCCGCATTTACATATATAGTGAGCTCCCATCAGTTACTCCTGAACTTTGTATAGGGGAATGTATTGCCGGCGGGGCAGACTCTCTCCAGACGACTTATACAGATGTTAGAGTATATCATTCATTATCTACACTACAACGGGATGAAGCTGCTGTCAAAGATACTGATACAGCTGTGCATTTAAAGACTGTCGATGATCTGCTCAATTTGACCGGAATTGAATGTGCCGTACTGGATATCACGGACTATACCGTCAGCGTCAATGAAAAAAGTCGTGGGCAATTTATCCACGTTATACATGTGAGAGGATGTTTTGTACATATCGACAAGTATAGGCACGGTTAAATCGCCCTGTTCCGATTTAAATTTGGTGACGGTTTTCTCAATGTCATCGAGTTTGCTTTCCAGGAAAACCGCCAGGATTACTACATCGGGAATATTTTTATTTTTAAATGACTGCAAAAGCGTCAGCGCCCGATCACATTCCGGGCAGTGGATAGCCCAGAACGTAACAAGGACCTTCTGCCCTTTATAACTTCTGAGCGAGATACTATCCTGGGTTTTAAATACGGGCAGAGTGAAATCAGGAGCCCTTTCGCCTATTTTGGCGCCCATAGGCACGGATATAAGAGTGGTGAAAGCATCAGGCAGCTTCGTTTCGGCCTCATTGCCGAATGAATCAACCGATTTGATTCGGTAATAATACGTTACATTCGATTCGAGGCCGGAGAGCCGTACCGTGTGGCTGGTGGCCAGTTTTGAATCCAGTGGGGTGGAGCTGTCACAGGATTCGGTTGTTCCGTACCTGACCTGGCTGGTAGCCGGCTCATCCGTCACCCACTGTATAATGGCGCCGATATCCGTACTGATGGCTTTAGCCTGTGAAATGACCGGCGGGATTGTCTCACGTTCTGCTGGAACTGTGAGGATGTTATCCTGACTGGTAGCTATCTCTTTGCCTGTGTCATCGATGGCTACTATCTTAAAATGATAGGTTGTCGCTGGATTCAGGCCGCTGATGATGACACTTTGATGCAGGGTGCCGTTCTCGCCCGGCGCTGTTATGCCGTAGCTATCGGTGTTGCCGTAAAACACCTTGCCGTTTGAAGGGATATCCGTAGACCAGGAGATCGTAGCTTTGCCGCTGCTATCGGGGACCGCGGAAATATTTGATATAACGGGTGTTGCAGCCGCCGGTTGGGAAGGTTGGGAGGATTTAAATAAGGCAAATTGCTCAGGGATCAACCCGTATTGGCCGCCCACCACAAATCCAATACTTGCCAGTATGAGGACTATGATGGCTATAATTGCAATATCAATGGCTTTTAAGCGTTTTCTGCCCCTGAGTTTTTTAGCCCGTCCGGTGGCTCCTTTTATGGCTGCCAGCCCTCTGGCGGCGTCGGTCAGGCCGGAAAGCTCCCCATCTACGGCGCCTTCCGGGATATCGGACTCCATGGCAGGAACAATCCTTGTTTTAGCTGTGCTTTTGCCGCAGAAAGGACACACGGCAGCGGGGGTTTTTAAAACAGCCATGCAATTAGGGCACCGGTATTGTTTCTGCTGTTCGTGGGCTTCCGCGGCATCTCCCAAGCCTGCGGCGGCTCTCTTCTCCATTATTTTCTGCCATAAGCCGACACCCTGTTCCTCAAGACGGTCAAGATACCATTTTTTACCACAGCGGGGGCAATTGACGGTATTTTCAGGGACGGGAGCGCCGCACTGCCGGCAGAATCTGGCCGAGGATGACGGTTGACCTTCTGTCATAGTTTTACAAGAAATGCAAAATGATTATCTTTTATTATACCTATAGTAACATTATATTTATATATAATGTCAAGATAAAAAGTTTATGGGTGCACAAGAAGGGTTGAAAAGGTTTTAAGGAAACAGGTTACCGGCGCAGTAAAAGGCCTGGGCAAGAAGAAGCCGGCATCGCGGAATTTACCTGATGGCCTCAACATTCATGTAAGGCAGGAGGGCATCGGGAACCCGGATACTGCCGTCCTGCTGCTGGTAGTTCTCCATGATTGCTATGAGAACCCTGGGCAACGCCAGGCCGGACCCGTTTAGCGTATGAACAAGAAGGGGCTTGCTTTCGACATCAGGCCTGTACCGGATGTTGGCCCTGCGCGCCTGGAAGTCGCCGCAATTGCTGCAAGAACTCACCTCGAGCCATTCTCCACAGCCGGGCGCCCACATCTCGATATCAAATGATTTGGTGGCTGCAAACCCCATGTCACCTGTACATAGCTGAATCACACGGTAGGGTATATCAAGTTTCCGGCAGATATCCTCTGCATCTTTTACCAGGTTGGCCAGCGCGTTATCAGAAGTTTCCGGTTCCACGAATTTATAGAGTTCCACCTTGTCGAATTGGTGTCCGCGCTTGATACCGCGTGTGTCTTTGCCGGCTGCCATTTTCTCACGCCGGAAGCATGCCGTATGAGCCACATAATTGATAGGTAATGTCCCCGGGGCAATGATCTCGTCACGATGCAGATTGGTCAGGGGCACTTCAGCAGTGGGAATGAACCAGTAGTCCTCTTCAGCGTCATGATAAAGATTATCGGCGAACTTGGGAAGGTTGCTTGAGCCGACCAGGCACTCGCGTTTAACCATAAAAGGAGGGTAAACCTCCGTATAGCCGTGTTCCTTTACATGTACATCAAGCATCAGGCTTATCAGCGAGCGCTGCAACAGAGCTCCCATGCCGCGCAGAACATAGAATCTCGTTCCTGAAAGCTTAACCCCCCGCTGAAAATCGATGATGCCAAGTTTTTCACCCAGGTCCCAGTGAGGCAACGGTGTAAAGGCGAACTCCCGCGGTTTGCCCCATGAACGCACCTCGATATTATCCGCCGAGTCTTTGCCCTCCGGGACATCCGGAGCGGGTAAATTGGGAAGGCGCAATAATTTGTCTTCCAATTTTGCTGCAATCTGATCGACTTCAGTCTCGATTTCTTTGATTCTGTCTCCCACACTTCGCATTTCTGCTATAAGCGCGGCAGGTTTTTCCTTCATTTTGCTGATCTGTTTACTCACCTCATTGCGTTTAGCGCGCAACGACTCTGCTTCACGCAGCAACTGTCTGTGCATATTATCAAGCTCGATTACCTCGTCAATAGCAGCAGGGCTTTCGCCGCGCTTTGCCATGGCCTGAAAGACAACATCAGTGTTTTCCCGAATGAGTTTAATATCTATCATGATCCGTCCCTCCCCTCCTTTGATTTCAATTGCGGGAAGAGAATAACCTCCCTGATAGACTGTTTGTCTGTGAGCAGCATAACCAGCCGGTCAATGCCTATACCAAGACCGCCGGTTGGCGGCATACCGTGTTCCATCGCCAGTAGAAAATCGTCGTCAATCATTTCGGTTTCCGGCAATTCGCCGGCGGCTTTAGCTCGCTCCACTTCGGCGGCGTGCATTTCCCGCTGCTGGTGAAACCTGGCGCGTTGCTCCTGCGGGTCATTAAGCTCCGAGAAAGCATTGGCTACCTCCATGGAGCCTATAAAGGCTTCAAAACGCTCGACGAGCCGCTCATCAGCGCGATGCCTCTTGGCCAGGGGGGACATCTCAACAGGGTAGTCAATGAGGAAAGTGGGTTGCTTGAGCTCGGGTTCAACATATGTAGAGAGCAATTCGTCGATCAGCCTGCCTTTATCCTTGAGCGGGTCCACCTGCATACCCATTTTCTCCATCCCTGCGCGAAGGCTTTCTACATCCTTGAAATCCATAAAATCCAGGCCGCATTTTTCCTTGATAGCCTGCCTGAGGGCCAGGCGTCGCCAGGGAGGCTTAAGTTCGATAACCTCTCCGGCAAAATTTATTTGGGTGCGGCCCAGAACTTCTTTAACTACGGCACATACCAGATTTTCGGTCATCTCCATGACACCGTTATAGTCCACATATGCCTCATAGCTTTCAAGCATGGTAAATTCAGGATTGTGCTTGGTGGAGATACCCTCATTGCGGAAAACGCGCCCTATTTCATACACCTTATCGAAGCCGCCTATGATTAATCTTTTTAAATACAATTCGAGCGCAATACGCGGATAGAGGTCCTGATCCAGGGCATGATGATGAGTGATAAACGGACGTGCCAGAGCGCCCCCGTACATGGGTTGCAGTACGGGAGTTTCGACTTCAACAAAACCTCTTGTATTCAGGTAATTCCGGATGGAATTAATTATTTTGCTCCGTGTTACAAAAAGCTCTTTAACATCCTCGTTGGAAATCAAATCTAGGTATCTCTGCCGGTATCTTTTTTCCACGTCCACCAGGCCGTGCCATTTTTCCGGTGGCGGTAAAAGAGACTTGGCAAGTATGGTAAAGTCGTTGGCACTCAGGGTGATTTCACCTGTCTTAGTCTTAAAAAGACTACCCGCCACACCCATAAAGTCACCAATATCCAGATCATGAAGCAATTCATATTTATCGTCGCCGAGGGAATCGCGCCGGAAAAATACCTGTATTCTACCGCTGCCGTCTTTGATATCGAAGAATGCAACCTTACCCATGAAACGCGAAGCGGTAATCCTTCCTGCAAGACTTAACTCGGTGGATTCCACGGGTTGCCGGGTGCCGTCGGTTTGAGAGAAAAGCGCTAGAGCCTCTTTGTTGGTGTGAGTGCGCTGGAAACTGTAAGGATAGGGTTCAATGCCGCGGTTGACGATTCTGGATAGCTTTTCCAGACGTGGCTGTTCGATGCGTTCCTGCCCGGCCATCGTAATCAGCTTACTTCGATTATTTGAAGTTTAATAATTCCCGCCGGTGTGCGTACCTCGACCTTATCGCCCTTCTTTTTACCCAACAGTGCTTTGCCCACCGGTGATTCACAAGATATCTTGCCGTCAACAGGGCTGGCTTCCGTAGTACCTACAATGGTGTAGCGGTCTATTTTACCATCCTGGTTCTGTATCAGTACATTGTCACCGAGTTCCACCACACCGGGCAGATGCGGTGATTCGATGATACGAGCATTAAGAATAATATTTTCCAGTGATCCTATTCTGCCCTCAATAAACGCCTGTTCATTTTTTGCGTCTTCATATTCGGCGTTATTTTCAGTTCCACCCATCTCCCGGGCCCGCTTAATTTTATCGGCCACTTCCTTGCGCCGCGTAGAAACGAGCTGCTCATACTCGGCCTTTAGTTTTTCCAACCCTTCCTGTGTAATATCAAATTTTTTCTGGGTCATATGTATGCCCTCCCGGTGTGCCAAATAGTAAAAAACTGAGAGTTGAAATAACTCTCAGCCATTGTGGGGGTTTTCACAACATTATATTCCGATGCACCTGCGTTGTAAAGAGTGGTATAATATCTGCCGGCTAAAATTCAGGAGGAACCATGGTTACTTTACAGGTTATATCATTCCAAACTAAAGGCAAATCGTTACTTTGTACCGGTCTTGGTAAAAAATTTGTCGGTTCTGGTAAAAAGGTTGGTTATATTAAACCGGTGAATATACTGGATGATGGTGAAAAGGAGAACTATGGGGAAGCTGATTATATACGCGAGGTTTTTGAACTGGACCAGAGTAAAGAGCAGCTTTATCCACTGCATCTTCAGCCGCAAGATCTCTGGCGCAATTTGACTGAAGATGAAGATAATTTTTCTAATAAGGTCATAAAATCCTGCCATAACGTTGCAGAAGGAAAGGATATTCTACTGGTTGAGGGTTGTGGCGATCTGCGGGATGATAAAGTATCTGCTTTAGCCTGTTATTTAATGGCAGAGAAACTCGATGCCAGAGTCATTGTATTAGCAGGCTTTTCCCCAGATTTTAAGACAGGTGAAGTCTTTCAAATACTGGAAAAACTGAAACAGAGATTGATCGGAGTAATTGTTAATCAGGTTCCTGAATCGAAAATCAAGCTGCTGCAGAATGAAATAATCGAATCTTTCAAAGGACAGGGAATACCCGTACTGGGTATCCTCCCTGAATCCAGGGCCTTAGCGGGTGTCAGTGTTGAAGAGATTGCGCAGGCGGTTGGCGGTGAAATCATATCTTCCAAAAATAAGGCAGGCGAGCTTGTGGAAAATGTTATGCTGGGCGCCATGACGCCTGATTCGGGAAGAGACTACTTTAATAGAAAGAAAAATAAGGCGGTAATTGCGCGGTCGGAGCGAGCAGATATGCTGCTGGCAGCCCTGGAGACCTCTACTAAATGCCTGGTAGTCAGTAAGGAGAAACCATCGACATCGGTGCTTGTAAAAGCTGAGGATAAAAACGTACCTGTATTGGTTGTCAATAAGGAAATTCCCGATATATTAGCGGGAATAGAACAAGCACTGGTTCAGGCCAGATTTCAGAATACCCAGAAGTTGAAGACGTTGGCAGGTCTCCTGGATAGCGGGTTGGATTTTAAAGCACTCAGTGCTTCACTCGGTTTTAAATAGGAGCCAGCCTTTATTCTTCAGGTTCCCCGGGAGGGCTGGCAAGCAATTTTCTGGCAGCCTCTTCATAAGCCAGAGGTACCTGCACCTCCACCTGCCCTAATCCGTCTACAGTAAAGCCGTAAACCGCCCCGAGGCTCTCATATTTTAAAACCGAAGGAATGCCTGCAACCTCGAGGCGGCCTCTAACAATCTCCGCCTCCGGTTGTCCCATGGCCTTATATACAGTGATAAGTTTTTTATCCTCGGATTTCACAGTCTTTCTCTTTTAGGCTGCTTAAAAAACAATAAATAAGCGCTGTCGCTAGCGACAGCGCTTATTTGGTTTCGATTAGATTGAATGATTGCCTTTATTTGCAAATTTTGCATTTGGCAAGCAGGTTGTTCTGCAATGCCCAGGTCTGAGCAGCGCATTCAGGATGCGGGCTGCCGGTAATGCCCCAGTCACCGCCCATGTGGTTTAACTGCTTGTCGTTGATCAAGGAATTCTTGCCAAGATCAGCGGGAGCCCAGCTCTTGTTGGCGAAAGACAGGCTTTTGCCCCAACCAGCAGCGCATTTTGCAGTGCCAAGACCCTGTGTGATCGTCTTGGTCGGGCAGTTCAGCGGACAATCATCCATGGGAAGAGATGTCGGCTTGTCCTTGGGATTAAGGCATTTCTGAGAGTCGGTGCAGGCTGTACCGAGCGATCCAGCCTCGGTATTGCAGTTGCTGCATCCACCGAGACATGCATTGACATCGCATCCGGTGGGCTTCGGGCAACCAGTCATATTGGTTACGCCTGGACAAAGTTTATCTGGACCGCAGAGACCAGCAAGCCTGGACATGGCACTTATAGGTGTCCTGCCCCAGTGCTGGAGGTATAGCTTCCAGGAATTCTGGTTATTTTCCCATTTAACTTTGTCCCAACCAGTGCATTTACCGAGATCGGCTGAGACGGTGGCAGGTATCAGCACCAATGATACGGCCACAACGAGTGCAACAAGGGTACCAAAAATTCTCCTCACGGCATACGCCTCCTTAAATGATGAATTTTGGGTAGATTTTACAAGGTCACTTTGACTTTGTCAATAGCCAAAAAGGTACATTTTCTTGAAATTAACTGACATAAAATATAAAATGACGTGCCATTTCGAATTAGGAACATGACATAATATATATAATCTGGAGGACGGATAATTGACTGCCCTGGGCAAACATCTACTGCTGGAACTAAAAGATTGTAACACAGAGTTACTTGATGATATGGAGTATCTAAAGGGTGTTCTTGTAGAGGTGGCCCGTCAAATAGGAGCTACAGTTATTAAGGATTCCTTTTACCAGTTTTCTCCACAGGGAATCAGCGGTGTTGTCATAATAGCAGAATCGCACATATCCATTCATACCTGGCCTGAATACAATTTTGCTGCCGTCGACGTGTTTACCTGCGGCGATGTCATAGAACCGAGGGACGCGGTGAAACCGCTGGCTGAAAAATTGAAAGCGAAATCAACCTCCTATATAGAGCTGAAACGCGGAGTTTTGCTGGAGACCGGGATTTCTGTGGGATAAGATGGCAAAGCTGAATTATTTTAATAAAAACAGATGGCTCATCGATGAATTATCCGCCGATCTCTTACAGATACACGGCATTAAACGGGTGCTACACAGAAGGAAGACCAGGTTTCAGCAGGCAGAAATAATCGATACATCCACATTTGGTATCTGCCTGGTGCTCGATGGGAAAATTCAGTCGGGGGAAAAAGACGAGTTTATCTATCACGAATCCCTGGTGCACCCGGCATTAATAACGCATCCCAATCCCGTTTCGGTTTTTATTGCGGGGGGTGGTGAGGGCGCTACTCTGCGCGATGTCCTCATGCACCGGACGGTGAAAAAAGCGGTTATGGTGGATATAGAC
>Ga0163210_1000002_pt1 | contig 100394 bp, 99 predicted proteins | sample Kivu_220m_FD_113536 | JGI IMG/M metagenome (GOLD analysis project Ga0163210, IMG submission 113536) | Freshwater microbial communities from Lake Kivu, Western Province, Rwanda to study Microbial Dark Matter (Phase II) - Kivu_220m | ecosystem: Environmental > Aquatic > Freshwater > Lake ...
ATACTACGGTGGCCAGCGCCAGAACCGTGAAAATTACCACGCCCATCCAGTTATCCTTGGCAACAAATCCCCTGCCTATCTGTTCCGGTAAACCGGCAACGATCCCGCCGAAAATAATGATTGATACGCCGTTGCCGATGCCGCGTTCGGTTATCAGTTCACCCAGCCAGACACACAACAGCGTGCCCGCTGTCATCGAAATGACAATGCCGACGGTTTCAAATCCTGTCGTACTCGTCACCGCACCCTGGCTGCGTAACAACTGCAATTGCGCAAATCCCTGTAATGCCGCCAGCGGTATGGTAAGCCAGTGTGTAATCTGGTTGATCCTGTTTCTTCCGGACTCACCCTCCTCAGAAAGCCTCCTCAAAGCAGGGATTACCGGCACCAGCAACTGCATGATAATCGATGATGTAATATAGGGGTAGACACCCATAGCAGCAACACTGAAATTTCTCATTGCGCCGCCGCTGAATAAATCCAGCATACCGAGAAGCTGGTTTCTATCAAAGATCTGCTGCAGTGCAGCCAGGTCAACACCAGGTATAGGCACGTGCGCTATAAAGCGAAATACAACCAGCATCCCCAAGGTGAATAAGAGCTTCTGCCGCAGATCAGGTAGAGAAAAGGCATCAATTAATGCCTGTATCAGGCGCGGCCTTGATTGAGTCTGGGGCATACTATATCTCCTCTACCTTACCACCGGCCGACTCGATTTTTGCTTTTGCGGATGTAGAGAATTTGTCCGCCTTTACGGACAAAGGCCTGTCCAGTTCACCGTTCCCTAGGATTTTAATAGGATTAGCCGTGCCTTTTATCAGGCCTTTTTCGATCAGAGACTCAATGTTAACCTCAGAATTGGCATCAAACAACCTCAGATCGCCGACATTAACGATACTGTATTCTATGCGGACGACCTTGGTAAAACCACGTTTCCAGGGAAGGCGCTTGATGAGCGGTAACTGTCCGCCTTCGAAGCCGGGCCGCAGATCGCGGCCTGCTCGGGATTTCTGTCCTTTGCATCCTCGCGTAGAAAACGTTCCGTGCCCGCTGCCGTCACCACAGCCGACGCGCTTTTTCTTGTGCTTGGCTCCTGCAGGTGGCTTTAAATTACTTTGGTCCATTCTCTTTCTCTTCTACGGAAACCAGATGGTTTACCTTATTAATCATACCTCGAATAACGGGTGTATCTTCTTTTTCGACCACTCCGTTCAATTTGTGAAAACCCAGTGCTCTCAGCGTTCCCCTCTGATCACTCGGGTAACCGATATCGCTTTTTATCCACTTAATAATCAACTTTACCAATTGCTTAGCTCCCCTCGATATTATGTGCTTTTCTTCTTTCAATAGTCTCTTGAGGGTCTCTGAGATTAGCCAGGGCCATAATTGTTGCCCTGGCAACGTTAATGGGATTAGCAGAACCGAGTGATTTCGTTAATATGTCCTTCACCCCGACAGCCTCGATTACAGCGCGCACTCCGCCGCCGGCTATAACGCCTGTGCCCGGAGGCGCGGGTTTAAGCAATACTTTGGCAGAGCCATATTTAGCCAGGATCTCGTGCGGGACCGTGCTCTCCTTAAAGGTTACCTGAATCAGGTTTTTCTTCGCAGCCACTCCCGCTTTCCGAATGGCTTCCGGTACTTCTCTTGCTTTGCCCAGGCCTGCCCCCACGTGTCCTTTACCATCGCCAACGACTACAAGGGCTCTGAAATGCATATTCTTGCCGCCCTTGACAACCTTGGTAACTCGGTTCAGCGCCACCAGCTTTTCGCTCAACTCCAGGTCGCTGGCATCAACTCTTTTCACCTCAGTATATATTTTAGTTGCTGCTTTCATACCTAAATCCTTAAAATTCTAATCCTGCTTTACGTGCTGATTCAGCCAGCGCTTTGATGCGGCCATGATATTTATAGCCGCCCCTGTCGAATACAACCTGGGTGACTCCCTTGTCCTTGGCGGCCTTGGCTAATTGGGCGCCCACCAGCTCAGCAATCTGGATTTTATTTTTTCCGCTTTTCTGCTCTTTTATCTCAGACACAAGACTGCCGGCCGAGACAATTGTTTTGCCGTCTACATCATCGATTATTTGAGCATGAATATTATTCAGACTTCGAAAAACACAAAGCCTCGGCTTACCGGCTGTGCCGGAAACATGATCCCTTACACGGGCATGCCTTCTTTTTCTTGCTAACTTAGCACTAACCTTAGACATTCGCTATTTCCCCTTTGTAGCCGTTTTACCGGCTTTACCAGCCTTCAAACGCAGTCTTTCTCCCAAATATTTGATGCCTTTACCCTTGTACGAATCAGGAATGCGAACCCGCCTGATTTCTGCAGCAGTCTCACCCACAAGCTCCTTGTCAATGCCGGAAATACGGATTTTATTTGTTCCGTCAACCGTAATTTCGATCCCCTTCGGCGGTTCAAATTCCACAGGATGGCTATAGCCTACCTGCAGAGTTAATTTGCTGCCTGCTTTTTGTGCGCGATATCCAACGCCGGATAACTCAAGGCTCTTTTCAAAGCCCTTGGTAACTCCTTCAACCATATTTGCCAGAATAGAGCGGCTTAATCCATGCAAAGCCCTGTGATTACGGTTATCAGTGGGCCTTGAAACAACAAGGTTGCCGGCTTCCTGGGTTATCTTGATATCAGGATGGAATACCCGGGATATTTTCCCTTTACTTCCTTCAACAGTAACTTCCCTGCCATCGATTTTAACTTTAACTCCGGCGGGAACAGCTACCGGCATTTTTCCTATGCGGGACACAGATTCACCTCACAAATTTGGATTACCATACATAACATAATATTTCGCCACCAAGGTTCTTTTTCCAGGCATCCTGACCGGTCATAACGCCTTTCGATGTGGACAATATCGCAATTCCCAGGCCGCCGTATACTCTGGGGATTTCTCTTTTGCCGGTATATACACGCAGTCCGGGTTTGCTAACCTTTTCCAGGCCTAAAAAGGCCGACTGTTTATCAATATACTTCAGCGTAACTTTTATCATGCGCTGCGGTTCGCTCTTAACCAGGGTGTAATCTGTAATAAAACCTTCTTCTCTAAGAATCTTGGCTACCGCCAGTTTCATTTTAGAAGCAGGCATCATGACGCTGTCATGGCGAGCCATCGCGCCGTTGCGCAACCGTGTCAACATATCAGCTATTGGATCAGTAACCATCGATAAAATACTCCGCTAATATTATTACCAGCTCGATTTCCTGACCCCCGGAAGCTCTCCATTCAAGGCTAGTGTGCGGAAACATATGCGGCATATACCAAACTTCCTGATATATGCCCGCGGCCTTCCGCACAGGCGGCAGCGGTTATGCTGCTGCACCCTGTATTTAGGCGGTCGGTTCGATTTTATTATCTTGCAAGTCTTCGCCATAATATTACCTTACTAGTTTTTTTTGAAAGGCATGCCCATTGCCTCAAGCAATCGCCTGCCGTCTTCATCCGTCTTGGCCGTAGTAACGATCGTTATCTCCAGCCCCCTGGTTTTATCGACTTTGTCATATTCAATCTCAGGGAACACGATTTGCTCTTTCAAACCCAGCGTATAGTTGCCCTGTCCGTCAAAGGCATCCCTGGATATTCCCTGGAAGTCACGTATTCTGGGGAGCACGACACTGACGAGCTTATCAAAAAATTCATACATCCGCTTATCCCGAAGTGTAACCATAAGCCCGATGGGCACTCCGGCACGCAGTTTAAACGATGCTATGGATTTTTTGGCTTTTGTTACAACGGCATGCTGACCGGCAATGGCAGTAAGATCTTTCTCAGCCGCTTCCATAGCTTTAGGATTGGAAAGCGATTCGCCCAAACCGATATTAAGCACAATTTTAGTCAGCCTGGGTACTTCCATAATATTCGAGTACTTATGCTTTTTCATAAGCTGAGTGATTATCTCTTTGTTATATCTATCTTTAAGCCTTGTCATTGCTTATTACCTCAGTTTAATCGATGATCTCCGAGCAGTTATGACAGTATCTGGCTCGCTTACCATCTTCAAGCTGCCGATACCCGATGCGCACCGGCTTATTGCATTTATTGCAGATAATCATCACGTTAGAGATATGAACAGGCCCTTCAAGCTCGATGATTCCTGCCTGACGGGTCTTACCTTTTGTCTTTGAGTGCCGCTTGATTAAATTCAAACCCTCGATGATTACGCTACCCTTATCCGGTAACGCTTTGCGCACTTTACCCTTCTTGCCCCTATCCTTACCCGCAATAATAATTACATTATCGTTCTTCTGAATCTTCATTTAGAGTACCTCCGGCGCCAGGGAAATAATCTTCATGAAGTTCTTATCTCTTAATTCCCTTGCTACAGGCCCGAAAATCCTGGTCCCCTTGGGATTTCCCTTGTCATCCAGTATAACGGCTGCATTATCATCGAACCGTACATAGGAACCATCCGGTCGATGATGATGGTTGGCCACACGAACTATCACTGCTTTAACTACATCGCCTTTTTTAACTACGCCACCGGGAATCGCCCGCTTAACGCTGCAGGTAATCACGTCGCCCACACCTGCGTAGTGCCTTCGCGTGCCACCGGGTATTCCAATGCACATCACCTGACGGGCACCCGTGTTATCTGCTACTCTGAGTCTGGTAAAGGTCTGAATCACTTCTTATTTCTCCTGATTTACCGGCTCCAACTCGTCTTTTACAGCTTCAACGGTTTCTTTCTTCTGAATTATTTCCACAACCTTCCATCTCTTATCTCTGGACAGGGGTCGTGTTTCAACAATTCTTACCATATCGCCCACGTTACAGGAATTATCTTCATCGTGCGCCTTGAATTTAGAGACATGCCTGATAACTTTATGATAGAGAGGATGCCTGCGCAGGCTCTCCACCTGGACAACCACGGTTTTATCCATTTTATTACTGACTATTCTGCCAACTCTGATCTTACGGTTCTTTTCCATTTTCTATTTCTTACCAAGCTCCCTCTCTCTAATTATGGTGTTTATCCTGGCTATCCGCTTTTTAACTTTGGGTAACTCCCGATGATTCACCAGTTGGCGTGTAGCAAGTTTAAATCGTAAATTAAGCAGCTCTTGATGAGCTTCGTCAAGCTTTTTTTTCAGTTCAGCATCACCCAATGCCCGTATTTCAGCGAGTTTCACCTTTTACCTCTTCTTTAAGGGTTTCACGTACTATATATTTTGTTTTGATTGGCAATTTATAAGAAGCCAGATGTATGGCTTCCTTGGCCATATTTGCTTTAATTCCACCTACTTCAAAAAGGATCCTGCCGGGTTTCACAACAGCTACCCAGTGATCAACATTACCTTTACCGCTGCCCTGCCGGGTTTCCGCCGGTTTCTTGGTAACCGACTTATCAGGATAAATACGTATCCATACCTGGCCTCCACGGCGGAGATATCTAACAATTACGCGACGTGCAGCTTCTATCTGCCGCGCAGTAATCCAATGAGCTTCCTCAGCCTGCATACCATGGTCACCAAAGACAATGGTGTTACCGGATTGTGCCTTACCGCGAAGATGTCCTCTTTGGCACTTACGATACTTCACTCGTTTCGGTTGTAGCACTTTCTCTCCTTACCTCGGGTATAATGTTGCCTTTATAAATCCATACTTTTACGCCGATATTGCCCATCGTGGTGGCAGCCTCAGCCAAACCATAATCAATATCTGCGCTCAACGTGTGCAGGGGCAAGCGGCCTTCGTGGATAGTCTCTCTCCTGGCTATTTCCGCGCCACCTAATCTCCCGGCACAGCTGATCTTAATTCCCTTGGCGCCTGCCTGTCGGGTTTTAAAAGCAGCCTGCTTCATTGCACGCCTGAAAGTTACACGCCTCTCAAGCTGATCGGCCACGTTACGCGCTACCAGCATAGCTTCAAGCTCTGGTTGCTCCACTTCCTTGATAGAGAGCTTGACTTTCTTTGCGCATCTCTTTTCCAGTTCTGACCTTAATTCTTCAGCCCTCTGTCCACCCCTGCCGATCACGATACCGGGACGCGCTGTGAATATAGTTACAAGAATGTCATTCCCCTGCCTGTCTATCTCAACCCTTGCCACGGCACCCTCTCTAAGCTTCTCTTTAACAACCTTCCTCAATTTCAAATCATCGTGCAAAGCTTCCAGATAGTGCTTTTCGTCATACCACTTAGCTTTCCAGCCGCGTATGACACCTATCCTGAAACCATAGGGATGAACTTTATGTCCCACTTATTGTTCCTCCTCGGAAACGAAGACCTTAATATGTGTTGCACGTTTCAATATCGGGCTGAAGCGTCCCCTTGCCTGGGGCCTGTATCTTTTCAGCGTTCGCCCCTCATCGGCTGTTATATGGACTATCTTCAATTCACCGGGATCCATGTGATAATTATTTTCCGCATTTGATGATGCTGATTTAATTGCCCTGGCTACAGCCTTCGCTGCCGGTGTAGGGGTAAACTTTAACACATTCAGGGCATCTTCAACTTTCATCCCGCGCACCATATCAACCACAAGCTTTACCTTGCGAGGTGGAATCCCTATATCTTTAGCAATTGATCCGACTTTCATAGACTAACCTGCTTATTTCTTTTTGGCCGGTGCCACTGCTGATTTGGCGTGACCGCGGAAGGTCCTGGTGATGGCAAATTCACCAAGCTTGTGACCGACCATGTTTTCCGTTATGAATATAGGCACATGCCTTCTACCATCATGAACACCGATAGTATGCCCCAGCATTTCAGGTATAATCGTTGACGACCGCGCCCAGGTCTTGATAACCTGCTTTTCGCCTTTTTTATTAAGCGCTTCTATTTTTTTCAGCAACTTGGGATGACAGTATGGGCCCTTTTTCGCTGAACGTGACATATCTACCTTACCTCTTTATTTCTCTGCAAAACGGCGTCTTACGATTAATCTGTCCGAGGGTTTGCCAGCACGAGTCCTGTGACCAAGCGCCGGTTTGCCGCGGGGCGTCTTTGGCGCCATTCCGCGAGGCGCTCTGCCTTCGCCACCGCCATGGGGATGATCCCTCGGTGTCATGGCCGAACCTCTGACCTTGGGACGCCTGCCCAGCCAGCGGGTACGGCCTGCCTTGCCTGATTTGACATTCTGGTGATCCAGGTTGCCTACCTGGCCTATGGTTGCCCTGCAATCATTAAGAAAGCGGCGCACTTCACCTGATGGCAAGCGCACCAGAGAGTATTTATCTTCTCTTCCGAGTAGCTGCGCGGCAGTGCCGGCGCTCCGTACTATCTGCCCGCCCTTGTTCGGTTCGAATTCAAGATTGTGTACCAGTGTGCCGGCGGGAATCTCTCCAAGCGGCAGATTATTGCCGGGTTTTATTTCCGCGCCTGAACCGGCCTGTACGGCATCACCCACACCCAAACCCAGAGGCGACAGTATGTATCGTTTTTCGCCGTCGGCATAGAAGATCAGGGCTATCCTTGCTGACCGTCCCGGATCATATTCAATAGCAGCAACCTTTCCGGGCACTCCCAGCTTATCCCTTTTAAAATCTATAATACGCAGCTTCCGTTTAGCGCCGCCGCCCCTGTGGCGTGAAGTGATTACACCCCTGCTGTTTCTACCCGCCTTCCTTTTCAGCGGCAATAGCAGGGATTTTTCGGGATGCTTCTTGGTAATCTCATCAAAAGTGAGCTTTACCATACCCCGAATTCCGGGCGATGTAGGACGATACGTCTTTAAAGCCAAATCTAATAACTCCTACGTGATTAAGGATGACGTCTTTGCCATCGGTTCTTCTTCAGAAGCTTACGATGCTTATGTTTCGCCATCTTCTTTTTTCGTTTCTTTATAACAGAACCCAATTTATACTCCTGTTATTTCAGACGCCCTCAAAGAACTGGATTTTGTCGCCCTCTTTGAGTGTCACAACTGCCTTTTTCCATGATGCCCTGGTCACTTCCCGTCTTCCCATTCTCTTGGTCTCGCCGGGTACGTTTATAATATTCACTCCGATGACACCAACTTTAAATGATTTCTCAACCGCCTGCTTTACCTGCCCCTTGGAGGCTTTCTTATTTACTTCAAAGACATATTTATTTTGTTCTCCAAGGCGGCTGACCTTTTCGGTCACCAGAGGTCTGCGCAGAATTTCATAAACATTCATGTCAACTATTATTCCTTAAATACATCGCTTCAATTTGCTTTAGCTTTTCCGGTTTCTTTCTGATCCCAGATCTCTTCGATCTTTTTTACGGCATCTCGGTCAAGCACCAGCATTTTGTGTGACAGCAAGTCAGCAACATTAAGCATGGAAACCATGGTCGTCTTTATTCCCGGTATATTAGAAGCCGCCAGGGTTAAATAGTCATTGCTCAGGGCGACTCCTATAATAGCGGTGCTGTATACATCCAGTACGCCAAGTATTTCGCTGAGTAATCCGGTTTTCGGTTCAGCCAGCTCCCATTTTTCAACTACCTTGAGCTCACCGTCCTTCATCTTCCCGGAAAGCACGCTACGGAGCGCCAGTCGGCGCATTTTCTTGGGCATTGCCTGGCGGTAGTCACGCGGATGAGGACCAAAGACTACAGAGCCACCTTTTAACAAAGGAGAAGTGGCGCTTCCGCGCCTTGCCCTTCCGGTATGTTTCTGCTGGTATATCTTATGTGTGCTTCTCTTTACGTCAGACCTGGTTTGAGTATCAGCAGTACCCTGACGCCGATTGGCAAGTTGCCTGACAAGCGCCTGGTGCACTACCGCTTCGTTAACCGGCGCAGCAAAGATATAATCGCTTACTTTAACCTTTCCGGTCTTCTCACCTTTTAAGTTATATACTTCTATTTCCACGTCTATTTACGTTCCTTCTATGATGCTTTCTCGATTATCAGCAGCCCGCCCCGGGCTCCAGGGACAGCTCCTTTTAAAAGCAACAAGTGTTTGGCCGGATCAACATCAACTATTTCCAGGTTGCGAACCGTCACTTTTCTGTCGCCAAGATGGCCGGCCATGCGCAGCCCCTTGAATACGCGGCCGGGTGTAGTTGTGGAGCCTATTGATCCCGGTGCGCGGTGACGATCCGATTGGCCGTGAGTTTTAGGCCCTCCCCGGAAATGGTACCTTTTGACGCCGCCCGCGAAACCTTTTCCTTTGGAAACGCCTTCTATATTTACAATATCGCCTGGCTTAAATATGCTTACGTCTATCTTTTGACCGACTTCGAACCCTTTCACATCGTCGATCTTCAGTTCACGTAGATATTTATATTCACCGTTATCTTTCAAATGGCCCTTCTCCGGTTTGTTAAGGCGCTTTGCCGTACCAAAACCCAGTTGAACCGCATTGTATCTATCTTTGTCTGCCGTTTTAATCTGGATCACGCAGCAGGGGCCGGCTTCAACTGCAGTTACAGTTATTTCTCGGTTTTCCCTGTAAAGCTGTGTCATGCCGACTTTTTTACCCAGTATGCCCGCCATTTTCTTATTCCTATAACCTTATATCGATTTCCACGCCTGAGGGCAGCTGAAGCTGCGTTAAAGCGTCTATCGTCTTGGTCGTTGGCCCTACGATATCTATCAACCTTTTATGTGTCCGGATTTCGAATTGTTCGCGTGAATCCTTATCAATATGCGGACTGCGTATGACGCAGAATTTCTCAAGCTTGGTTGGCAACGGCACGGGTCCGATGACTTCGGCGCCCGATTTTATCGCCGTCTCAACAATTTGACCAGCTGATTGATCTACCAGCCTGTGGTCATATCCTCTTAACTTAATCCTGATTTTCTGCTTTGTCATCTATTTACCTTTTGTCCTTGACAGCATTTGCTCCATGATATTGTTAGGAACCTCCCGGTATTGATGGAATTCCATCGAGTATGTTGCCCTGCCCTGAGTGAGTGACCGCAGCGCCGTGGCATATCCAAATGATTCCGCCAGCGGAACAAACGAGTGAATTACACAGGTCTCTCCATGGGTCTCGATACCATCAATGTGGCCTCTCCTTGCATTTAAATCGCCGATGACCTCACCCATAAATGATGCCGGCGCTACAGACTCAAGTTTCATAATTGGTTCCAGTACAACCGGTTTGGCTTTCTCCACGCCTTCCTTCAGCGCTATCGAGCCCGCCATCTTGAACGCCATTTCGGATGAATCTACTTCGTGTTCGCTGCCATCGAAAACCGATACTTTTATATCCACCAGGGGATAGCCGCTCACTCCTCCTGAATCCAGAGCTTCGCGTACACCGGCCTCAATGGGAGATATGTATTCTTTCGAGATAGCTCCGCCGCGCACTTCATTAACAAATTTAAATCCGCTATTACGCTCACCAGGTTCAATGCGCAGCCAGCAATGTCCATATTGGCCACGGCCGCCCGTCTGCCTGATGAATCTGCCTTCTGCTTCCACTGCAACGGTGACCGTCTCTTTATAAGCAACCTGCGGATTGCCAACCCTGACCTGTACGCCGAACTCTCTCAGCATACGGTCGACGAGAACCTCAAGGTGCAATTCCCCCATACCTGATATCAGAGTTTGTCCCGTCTCCTCGTTACTGCGCAACCTGAAAGTCGGATCTTCCTCCATTAGCTTGGATAAGGCATCGCCCAATTTATCCTGGTCAGCCTTGCTTTTGGGCTCAATCGCCATGGAGATAACCGGCTCAGGGAATTTTATAGTCTCCAGCAGTATTTGCTGAGTACCGTCACATAGAGTATCGCCGGTAAAAGTATTTTTCAAGCCCAGCGTAGCCGCTATGCAACCGGTATCAACTTCCTCCAGTTCCTCACGCCTGTTGGCATGCATCAGTAGCAACCTCCCCAGTCGCTCCCTGGTACCCCTGCTGGAATTGAAAATCTGAGCGCCTACTTTAACCTTTCCTGAATAAACACGGAAGTATACCAGCCGTCCTACAAATGGATCTGAAACCACCTTAAAGGCAAGAGCGGAAAAAGGCGCTTCGTCACTGGCAGGCCGTGTGATTTCCTCACCGGTTGCAGTTTCAATGACCCGCAGGGCCGGTTTATCCAACGGTGAAGGTAAATAGTCTATAACTGCATCAAGAACAAGTTGTATACCCTTATTTCTCAAAGCGGTCCCGCATACTATCGGAACAATGCGGTTGACAACGGTAAGCCGCCTGATAGCTGCTTTTATATCTGCAACACTAATATCGTGGTCGTCAACATATCTTAACATCAGCTGGTCATCGTTTTCCGCCAGCTTTTCGATCATTTTCTGCCTGCTATTCAGTACTTCATCCTTCAATTCATCAGGTATCTCAATTTCCTCGGGTTTCTCCGTTGCCTCATCAGGGAAGACCCAGGCTTTCTTTTCCACAAGATCAATCACACCCTTGAATGAATTTTCCCTGCCGATGGGCAATTGGATAGCTACGGTTTTGGCTTTCAGCCTGTCTTCAATCATCTCAATCGTGCGCTGCAAATCCGCGCCTATCCGGTCCATTTTGTTAATAAAACATATCCTCGGTACGCCGTATCTGTCCGCCTGTCTCCACACAGTCTCCGACTGGGCTTCAACTCCGGCTACCGCATCCAGAACAACTACACCGCCGTCGAGCACACGCAGACTCCGCTCAACTTCAGCAGTAAAATCTACATGCCCGGGGGTATCGATTATATTGATGCGGTGTTCGTTCCAATGGCATGTGGTAGCGGCGGATGTAATGGTAATACCGCGCTCCCTTTCCTGAACCATCCAGTCCATAACGGCCGTGCCGTCATGAACCTCTCCGATTTTATAGGTCCGGCCAGTATAGAATAATATACGTTCAGTAGTTGTAGTTTTACCGGCATCAATATGAGCTATGATACCTATATTTCGAACTTTATCCAGTGGAAAAGACCTTGTCACAGCTTTGTTCCCCTGGCCAGCCACATTTCTCGGCCGGGATTCTCTGATTCCAGTTGTTACCATTTGTAGTGTGCAAACGCCTTATTGGCTTCGGCCATCTTGTGCGTATCCTGTCTCTTTTTGACAGTGTTCCCCTGCCCCTGAGCAGCATCCATTAATTCCGCAGCCAATTTCTCTGCCATCGACCGTCCGCTGCGTTCCCTGGCATACGATATGATCCAGCGCATGGCCAGGAATTCTCCACGCTCAGGACTGACTTCAACAGGTACCTGGTAAGTAGCGCCACCCACTCTCCTGGACTTCACCTGGAGCATTGGAGTGGCATTTTTCAAGGCCTGTTCAAATATGGGTAATGGTTCCGACTTCATTTGCTTATTGATCCGCTCCATAGCAGTGTATACAATGTTCTGTGCCGTGGATTTCTTGCCATCCAGCATGATTTTATTTATCAGACGGGCAACCACCGGGCTCCCGTATTTAGGATCAGGGCTCACTACTCTATTAACGAATTTGGCTCGCCTTGGCATAATTTCTCCCGATTAATTTTAGCTAGCGGCTGCGGGCGCTTTAGCACGTTTGGCACCGTATTTGCTGCGACCCTGTCTGCGTTTTTCAACTCCCGCAGCATCCAGTGTCCCGCGGATGATATGGTAACGCACACCGGGCAAATCCTTGACCCTGCCGCCGCGAATGAGAACAACGGAGTGTTCCTGAAGGTTGTGGCCTTCGCCCGGGATATATGCCGTTACTTCGATGTGGTTGGTCAGCCTGACGCGGGCGATCTTGCGTAGAGCGGAGTTCGGCTTTTTAGGCGTCATCGTCTTAACCTGTACACATACACCGCGCTTTTGAGGTGAGCATACTCCTTTCCTTGATTTATTTTTCAAGGTGTTATATATCACCTGTAAAGCCGGTGACTTGGTCTTTTTGGTTACCTTGCGGCGACCTTTGCGGACCAGTTGATTAACCGTCGGCATACTATTCTTTATACCTGTCCTTTATCTAATTTTCGGCAAATTAAAAAGCCACCCAGTTGCTCCCGGACTTCTTCCCGATCTGGCCCACACCCCGGGTCAACCAGCCGGCTTAAATTGTATCCAGGTCGGACTCTAATGCGCGCTAAATACTATCATATGATAGCGCAAGTTAGCAACAAATGGAAATAATAACACAGGATTTTAAGCTGTGTCAAACAAGGTTGAATACAAGGATTTGTTTCAAGGAAAAGGCTCCTTATCGGCTATGATTGATTTACCGGTATCTCAATGGTAAACCTGGTGCCTTTGCCCAGCTCACTTTCGGCATAAATAATGCCGCCATGCTCGCGGACGATGCCGTGGCAGATGCTCAAACCCAGCCCCGTGCCCTCACCTACGTCCTTGGTAGTATAAAACGGATCAAATATCCTGGTCAGCTTGTCCGCTGGAATACCGGGGCCGTTGTCGGTTATTGACACCTTAACTATATTATCTTCAGCTACAGTAGCTATGCCAAGCGTACCGCCCTTGTTAACATGATACATGAAATACTCGCCATTCAGGATTATATTAAGGAATACCTGCTGCAGTTGGGAAACATCACCCTGCACGGCAGGCAGGTCTTCCGCCAGGTCCAGTTTGACTGATATATTCTCTTTTTCAATCTGGCTCTTGCGCAATCTCAACACACCGTCAATCAAATCATTTATATATATGGTCTGTTTTTCCGGCTTCTGGCCCCTGGCAAAAATGAGGAAATTCCTGATAACATCCGCAGCACGCTTGCCCTCGCGGTAAATGGCCTCGACATCGCTTTTAACAGCCGGAGGTGTATCTGGGCTCTGTAAAAGGAGATAGGCAAATCCCATCACTGCAGTAAGCGGGTTATTCACCTCGTGGGCAAGGCCGGCAGCCATCTCACCCAGCGAAGCCAGCCTGTCAGCGCTGACAAGGCGGCCGGTCATCTTCTTCTGTTGCGTTATATCGCGACTAACTCCAAGCACTCCGGCAACCTGTCCGCCCTTTCCCCGCAGTACGCTTATCTTGACTTCCGACCACCTCTTAAATCCATCAGGATGGTTGATTTCGTATTCAAGTATGATGGTTTTAGCCGGATCTTGGATAATCGTTTGAATTGCATCAGCGACTTGTTTCATCGACTCTGCCGAAACACCAATCAAACCCTCCGGCATAATACCCCGCCGCGATTTATTGATTATCTCCTCGGCGCCGAAACCTGCATGATACTTGACCGAAGGGCTGACATAAGTCAGGTTCATATTCAGGTCTACGGTCCAGATGATGTCCAGCGAGTTCTCCGCCAGCAGCCTGTATCTCTCTTCGGAAGCAATCAGCGCCGTTTCAAATTTCTTGTGTTCGGTGATATCTTTGCCAATACCGAAAATAATTTTCTTATCGCCCAGTTGGCTCGGTGTATATGTGATCTCCAGCAGCTTGGTTTTGCCCTTCACCATATATTCCCGTTCCATAGTGCCGCCTGCTTCCCACGTCTTACGCAGATTTTCGTAAGCTGCAGGGTCGATATCCAGCGGCAGTGTGTCTTTTACGGTAAGCTTATTCAGCTCCTCACGCGTGCATTCGAGGAATTTGAGACCAGCGGCATTAGCGTCCAGATAATTGCCGTCCATATCCCACACCAAGATCGGATTGGCCGTGTTCTCAAAGAGCGTGCTATAGCGCTCCTCGCTTTCCTTCAGGGCGCGCTCAGCCAGCATTTTCTGTGTTACATCCTGGCCCACGGACCTGAAACCTATGGGCTTCCCCTGCTCATCCCTCATCAGGCCTATGTATATCTCTTCATACATGTAGGTAGTACCATCCTTGCGATAAACCTCATGTACAACACCTTTGCCCGGTTCGCCCGTCTGAAATATTCTATTATAGACAGGGAATATCAGCTTTGCGGATTCTTCGGGCATGAACTCTTTATAATAATGCCCGATGAATTCTTCGGGGGGAAAACCTGTATTGCGGAACACCGCGTCACTGGCAAGTGTTATAGTTCCCTTCAGATCCTGTTCAAAGTAGTAGTTCTCCATCTCCTCCAGGACGGTCCTGTATTTCTCCTCCGATTTTTTCAGCGCCTCCTCGGCTTTAACCTGGTCCGTGATGTCCTGTCCCACGGCCTTGAATCCAATTACCTCACCGGAATCATTACGTAGTAACGAGATGACCGACTCAGTGAATAAACGTATGCTGCCGTCCTTGCAGAGCACCTTATGAACAAAGCCTTTCTGCGGCACACCGGATCTATATACTTCTGCAAAAACACTGCCAACGGCTTCCCCGGTTTCAGGCACCTGCAGCTTTTTATAGCTCATGCCGATCATCTCTTCCCTTGTATACCCCATGGTGCGGCAGACGGCATCGTTAACAAAGGTGAAGTTACCATCCAGGTCGACCTCGAAATAGCGGTCACCCATCTCCTCAAGCATAGATCTGTATCTTTCCTCCGATCGCTTAACAGCCTCTTCAGTACGGGCCTTCTCGGTGATATCATGGCCTACGGTTTTAAAGCCGATAACCTTTCCTTCCCGGTCTTTTATGGCGGCGGTAACGTATGCTTCGAAGATTACCTCCTGCCCGTCCTTGCGTATCATCTTGTGTACAAACCCCCTGTGGGGTTCGCCGGTCCGGTATACATAATTGTATTTTTCAAAGAGGGGTTTAAACGAATCGGGATGATTAACCTTGCGGTAGTTCATCCCTATTAATTCTTCCCTGGAATACCCCAGCCCGCGGCACAAGGCATCATTGACAAATATGTAATTCCCCTTGAGATCGGTTTCAAAGTAATGGTTGTCCATTTCCTCAAGCAAAGAACTGTACTTTTCCTCGTACTGCCTGAGAGCTTCCTCGGTTTTGACTTTTTCGGTGATGTCCTGTCCCACAGACTTAAAACCTATGATTTCTCCCGTGCTGTTTTTCAATAGCCCTATATAGGTTCTGCCGCCATATAGCATAGAGCTGCCGTCTTTGCGCTTTAAGGTAAGTTTCATCCCCTCTGCAGGTTGGCCTGTCTTATAGACCTTTCTATACATTTCTGAAACTCGGGCTTCAACCTGGGGCTGTCCGGTGTGTAATATGCGGAAACTTTTCCCTAGCAGTTCTTCCGGTTGATAGCCCAATTTGCGGCAAAACGCATCATTTATAAAGGTTATGTCTCCCTTTAGATCATTTTCAACGTACAGGTCTTCGACTTCTTCAACCAGAGAACGATAACGCTCCTCGGACCGCCTGACATTATCTTCCAGCCGCCTTCGTTCGGTGATATCTCGCCCGACGCTGCGGAATCCTACTATATTACCCTCCTTATCTTTCATCGGGCTGATAGATGCCTCACCATACAGGATGGTTCCGTCCTTGTGCACCATCCTAAGAACAACGCCTTTGTTGGGCCGGCCGGTCCGATACACCTCGTAGTAAGCCTTGCGTGTTTGTTTGATGTCGTCGGGGTGAATGAACTTATCTGCATTCTGCCCGATGACTTCTTCCCTGGTGTACCCCATAATCCGGCACCAGGTGTCATTAACAAAGGTATAGTTTCCCTGTACGTCGGTCTCGAAATAGGAGTCTTCTATCTGCTCAAGTATGTTGCGGTACTTTTCCTCCGATTCCTTCAGCGCTTCTTCCGCCTTGACCTTTTCGGTGATGTCCTGCCCCACAGACTTAAAACCTATAATTTCTCCAGCACTGTTTTTTAACAGCCCTATGTAGGTTCTGCCGCCGTACATCATCGTGCTGCCGTCTTTGCGTTCAAATGTGATTGTCAGTCCCTCCCGGGGCTGGCCTGTGCGAAATACTTCGTTAAAGGCCTCAAAAATTCTGTCTGCTGTTTCTGGTTGATGCATTTCACGGAAATTTTTTCCTGCTAATTCTTCCTGTTTATATCCCAGTTTGCGGAGGAAGGCGTCGTTCAAATAAATAATGTTTCCCTTCAGGTCAGTTTCACCGTACAAATCCTCCATCTCTTCCATTATAGAGCTGTACCGCTCTTCCGATTGCCTTAGCTTTTCCTCCAGTTGTTTGCGCTCTGTAATATTACGTGCGATACTCCTGAACCCGACAACATCCCCCCGCTCATTCCTTATAGGGGAAATCGTGTTTTCAGAATATCCCATCACACCGTCTTTGGTATATACCCTGAAGGCAACGCCTGTATTTGGCATCCCTGTCTTGAAGACCTCCAGGTAAGCCTTAAACATGTCTTTGTAGTCATCAGGATGCACTAAATCACGGGAACCCATCCCTATAATCTCGTCCCGTGTATATCTCATATTGCGGCAAAAAGTATCATTGACAAAGGTATACTTTCCTTCAAGGTCCATTTCAAAATAGGCATCCTCTATCTGTTCCAGAATGGTGCGGTATTTTTCCTCGGACTTGCGCAGCGCCTCCTCCAGTCGCTCACGTGCCGTTGTATCACGGCCAACACCGCGGAAACCGATCACTTCACCCTGCTGATTCTTTAACAGCGAGACCGAAGTTTCTACGAATCCGGAACTGCCGTCTTTGAACCTGATTTTGAAAACAAAACCATTGTTAGGAATCCCCGTGCTGTAGACATCATTGAACACCTTAAATACGGTTTGAATATAGTCCGGGTCGGTATATGCTCTGAAGTTTACGCCGATAAAGTCGTTCCCGCGGAATCCAAGGTACTCGGCTGCCTGATCGTTGCTGAATGTAACATTGCCCGCCAGATCAACTTCAAGATATCCATCCTGTATCTCCTCCAGGATGGTCCTGTACCTTTCCTCGGAATGCTTGAGCGCTTCTTCAAGCTTATTACGCTCCGTAACGTTCCGCCCCACCACGCTAAAGCCGATAGGCTCACCCTTCTCATCCTTCAAAAGAGCGATCGACGTCTCCACGAACAGTATTCTGCCATCCTTGTGGATAACCCGGTACGTGAAACCCTCATTGGGTATTCCTGTCCTGTAAACCTCGTTGAAAGCTCTCTTGACGGATTCAATATCTTCGGTAACGGTAATGGCGCGGAAGTTTAACCCGATGAACTCCTCCCTGGTATATCCAAGTAGAGGGAATATGGCTTCATTAACGAAGGTATAATTACCTTTCAAATCAACTTCATTATAAACTTCCTGCAGATGCTCCAGGATCGTCCTGTATCTTTCCTCCGACCGCCTTAAAGCTTCTTCCAGTTGCTTGCGTTCGGTGACATCACGTGCCACTACTCGGAAGCCGATGCCTTCTCCCTTCTCATTCCTCATCAGGGAAACGATGTTTTCCATATACCCTATGCTGCCGTCTTTCCGGTAATATTGATGGGTAACGTCTCTGTTCTGCTTGCCTGTCCGATATACCTCATTAAACATCCCGAGAAGATCTTTGGCCACCTCATCTGAAACAACTTCGCGGAAGTTCAATCCGATGATTTCGTCCCCCTTATAGCCCAGCATCCTGGCCAGCGCTTCCGTGGCAAAGGTGTAATTACCCTTCAGGTCGGTCTCGTGATAGGACTCTTGCATCTCCTCCACTATCGTGCGGTACCTTTCCTCGGATTGCTTCAGCTGCTCTTCCAGCCGTTTGCGCTCGGTTACATCGTTGATAATGGCATTAAATCCCACTACCCTGCCCTCTTCTTCAAGCTCCGTGGGGGCAGTATAAAACCAGATCAGCAGGCCCGCTTTATTAATAAGGCGAAATTCAAGGAAAGGAGCCGAAAGTGTCCCTTTAACGCCTTCAAGGAAACGATCAATCAGCGTTCCTCTATCGTCAGGATGGAGGAAATCGGCAAACGGCCTGCCTATCAGTTCGTTCTTGGAATATCCTGTGATATGGCAAATGGTCTCATTAACAAACGTCAGCTCCCCCGATAGGTTTACGGACGCCACTCCCGCGCCGGCGCTCTCAATGAGGCTGCGATATTTACCTTCACTCTCAACCAGGGCGCTTTCCATCCGTTTGCGCTGCGTCGTATCGCTGTATACTGCAATAATGATTTTTTGCCCTTCGAGGTCCATAACACGTGCCCGGGCATCTACGGAAAAGACTGAACCATCCTTTCTAATATGTGCAGCCTCAAACGTCAGTTCACCTGCTTCATTAATCAGTCTAAGCCGCTGGCTGACGAGACCAGCGTTCTCTGCGGGTACCAGCTGCTTCATATTCATGGACAGAATTTCTTCGTGCGTGAAACCACGTGTCCGCCAGGCGGATTCATTGGCATAGATCACGTTGCCATCGAGGTCGAAGGCGATGATGGAATCATAAGCGGAATCCAGCAGCAGGGCCCTTTTCTTGATCTCCTCTTCGGCCTTCCTGCGTTCTGTGACGTCGCGGGATATACCGCGTAATCCTATCGTCTCACCTTTCTCATTCTTCACAGGCAATATGGAATCCTCAAGATAAATCCACTTGCCGTCTTTTCTGACATTTACCTGGGGATTCCAGCGGCGCGGTACACCCGTCCTGTAAACGTCCACATAAGCCTCCACCGTCCGGCGCCAGTATTCACGGGGCACGTAATCTTTGTAATTTAACTTTTTAACCTCCTCCATTGTATAGCCCAGCTGCCGCGCGATAGTTTCGTTGACGAATGTGTAATTTCCCTTATCATCTAATTCATAATAAGCTTCATCCATCTCATCCAGCATGGAGCGGTATTTTTCTTCGCGTATTCGCAGCTCCTCCAGCGAGTTCTTAAGCTCGGCAATTTCCTTTTTAAGGCGCTGGATTGTGTTTTCCGCTTGCCCTTGACCCGGGCGTTTGCGCTTGGAGAGTTTGTCCCTCCGCCGGCTAACACTGTCCGCACTGTCCTCGATAGCCAGCTCCATGCCAGCGTAATTGCCCTTACGGTCAAGCAGAGGCAAGGCCTTCAAATTCCATACCCTCGGGGAGCCGGAGTTTAATGTAACCGCCAATCCGTTGACCCGAACTATTTTCAGCGACTTTTTAGCCTGCTCAAAGAGTTCCCGAATATGATCGGTATCGCCGCGTTTTCCGGCCAGCATATTCTTACGCAGCTTTTTACCCTGGATTTGCTCACTGCCCAACCCTGTCATGCGTAAAAACTGATCGTTGCAGCGGACGGCAACATTATCACGATCGAAAATGCATACCCCCGCGGATGTTTCCTGAAATAGATTCTCAAAGGGCAGCACTCCCGGTTCAGAGGATACAGCTGTAATAACCTTCTCCCGGATTGCTTTCGCTTTTCCCGTTTCAAGTTTCTTGGTGACAGGCTTCCTATTGGCCTTTTTCACCGTTCTTTTTTTGTCTTTACCGGCCGTTTTCTGTCTCATTGTTGCGTATTGTCAACCCCGAAATAGAAAAACCTTCCCCCTACGAACAAACCAGTCTTGAATTATTTATACACTTAAAAACCTTTGGTGTCAAAATGAAGACGTATTCTGTAACAGGTCAATTTTTTCATTAGAGCAGATACTAAAAACTGGAGGCGGAAGTAGCACTGGGTTATACTTGTTGCAGAAATCAAAATGTTGCACATCAACGACAGCATACTTCAAAAAGTGAGCAAACCCGCCCGGTATACGGGAGGGGAGTGGAATGCCGTTAATAAGGACTGGGATACCACAAAGGTGCATGTGGCGCTGGCTTTCCCTGATCTCTATGAAGTTGGTATGTCGAACCTTGCTATACCTATATTATATGAACTATTAAACGGGCTCCCCGAGGTGCTGGCGGAAAGGGTTTACGCGCCCTGGCCTGACATGGAGGAGCAACTTAGAAACAACAATATATCTTTATACAGCCTGGAGACCCGCCGTCCACTGCGGCAGTTCGACATCCTCGGCTTTTCGCTGGGTTACGAACTAAGCTACACCACCGTCCTTAACATGCTTGACCTGTCAGGCATACCTGTTTTCAGCCGGGAGAGGGATGGCTCCCATCCCCTGATCATAGCAGGTGGAAGCTGCGCAGTTAATCCGGAACCGCTTGCCGATTTTATTGACCTCTTTTTCATCGGCGAGGCGGAAGGCTCACTGAAGCCATTGATTGATACGTACCTTGATAGCAACAGCGACAGGGAAGGGCTATTACGCAGGCTGGCTCAGTTGCCCGGCATCTATGTCCCGCGGTTTTATTCTCAGAAATATGACGCTGCCGGCAGTCTTCAGTCCTTTGAATCCGAATTGAGTGCAGCGCCCTTAAAAATCAAACGGGTAATTGCAGACCAACTCATTCCCGTCACCATGCCGGTAGTACCTTATTTAGAAGTCATTCATGATAGGGGCGCAGTTGAGATACAACGTGGTTGCACCCGGGGTTGCCGCTTCTGCCAGGCAGGCATGCTCTATCGTCCGGTCAGGGAACTCCCTGAAGAAACAGCGGTGTCAACCGTTGAACATCTTCTGAAGAACTGCGGATATAATACGGTCTCGCTGGTCTCTTTAAGCACCGGTGATTACAGCAAAATAAATCACCTGGTGGACACACTCGCTCAAAAGTACCAAAACAACGGTATATCGATATCTCTCCCCAGCTTGAGGCTGGACAGATCGTCAATAGATCTCATCGAGTCACTGCCTTCAAGCCGTAAAACCACACTCACGTTCGCTCCGGAAGCAGGCAGCGAAAGGATGAGGAATTCGATCAATAAGGTAATACCAGAAGATTCGATGATGGAAACGTTTGCTGCGGCTTTTGAAAAGAACTGGATGAATCTGAAACTCTATTTTATGATCGGGCTTCCCACTGAAACACTTGAAGACGTCAGGGCAATCGCCGATCTGACGGGAAAAATCTGCCGGCTGGGCAGAAGCATTCGGGGTAGGTTGCCGGGAGTCAGGGTCTCGGTTTCCTCCTTCGTACCCAAGCCGCATACTCCTTGCCAGTGGTCTGCCCAGGATCACGAGGGACAACTCGCTAAAAAACAAAGCCTACTGTTGCATGAGCTCAGGAGAAGTGGAGCTCAACTGTCCTGGCACGATCCCAGAATCAGCCTTCTAGAGGCAGCACTCAGCCGTGGCGACCGCAGGCTGGGCAAAGTTATTTACACTGCCTGGAAGAAGGGAAGCCGGCTTGATACATGGAACGAGTTTTTCAACATTTCCAGGTGGCAGGAAGCATTCGACGATTGCGGTATCGATCCATCGTTTTACGCCAACCGGGAACGGTCATTTGATGAGTTGCTGCCCTGGCAACATATAGATACAGGCACCGGCCTTGATTTTCTTGAATCCGAATACCTTAAGATGCAGAGCGGGGACGTCACGCCTGACTGCCGTTTCCAAAATTGCAATCTCTGCGGCCTGCAAAAAAGACACCCGTCCTGCAGAATGAAAGCGTCTGCGCTGAAAAAGGATGGCAAATTTGACTTTGAGGCTAAAACAGGGTAATCTTTATCCTTTGTATTGATTAATGGAGCATTGCTATGAGGCGATTAGAACTTGAAGTCACAAAAAGGGACATCACAGGCAAAAAGGTACGCTTCCTGCGGCGCGGTGGCCTGATACCCGCTAATGTATTCGGGCACGGGATTGATTCCCTGGCGGTGCAGGTAGATTCACGCAAGTTGCAGCACCTGCTCTCCAAAGCCAGCGGCACGGACCTGATCTCACTGAAGGTCGGCGATTCAGCCACCCCAACCAGGGTACTTATCAGGGAAATCCAGAGAAATCCGCTGACAGGTGACCCCATCCATGTGGACTTCTACCAGGTAAGGATGACTGAGAAGCTTAAGGCTGAAGTGCCCCTGGTGATCGTGGGCGAAGCTCCCGCATTGAAGAACAAGACTTTGACGCTTTTGCACACGTTAAGCTCCCTCCACATTGAAGCCCTGCCGGATGACCTGCCTCATAATATCGAAGTGGATATCTCGGGCCTGGAGGAGGCAGATCAGGCCATTCATGTAAAGGAACTCAAGGTCGGGAACAAAGTTACCGTACTTAGCGATCCGGATACCATGGTGATCAAGGTTTCGATAATACGCAAGCAGGTAGAAGAGGTTGCAGAAGTCAAACCGGCTGAAGCGGAAGCAGCGGAAGCAGTAACCGAGGGTGGCGAAGAAGCCGAGAAGGAAAAGGAACCGCAAGAGAAATAACCTGGCAATTAAAAGCCCCCCTTCGTAATGAGGGGGGCTTTATTTTTTCTTATTTATTGGTATTAATAAAGTCCTGCAATTCGTGCAGATACTGGCCCATACCCACAAAGAATATCGTGTTGTGATCGGCATCCGGGATCACGACCATCTTTTTATCCTTTGAACCGATATTGACATAAATTTTTTCTCCCTCTTCCCGAGGTACGATGGAGTCATTTTCCCCGTGTATAATCAACGCCGGAATAGAGATTTGTCTTACTCTGTCCAACCCACACGAACACCCTTTATCACCGGTTGAATTCTGTGGATCAATAGGAATGCCTATTTGTCGAATAAGGTCGGTTATATCACAGAATCCGCTTTCGATGATCAAGCCTTTGAATTCGTCGCCGTAACTGCCGGCAAGCTCAATTGCCGAGAGACTGCCGAGCGAACGCCCCATGATGAACCTGTTTCCGTGAAAGCCCCTTTCGCTCAGCGTCTGCTTGAATCCTGCGTATATGGGCCCGGTGTCTTTGATCATATTGCTTATTGATGGTTGACCTCCACTACCGCCGTAGCCACGGTAGTCGGCCACAAACAGGTTGATACCAATCCTGTTAAAAGTCGCTCCTATATCCATATATTCACTGGCAAGCTCACCATTGCCGTGGAAGAAAAGAACGTTGGGATCGTCCTTGCTTGATATATAAAACATACAGGATATGGATATGCCGGGCTCCACAGGAAAAGCGAGGCTCATCATGCTTTCATCATCGGGTATATTTATGTCGTCCCGGCGGGGATAAAATAGAAAACTCAGTATTTCGGGTTGATCCAGGATTTCAAAATTTTCCATGCTCTCACTCATTATTTATATTTAATAATAATTCTCCTTGATTTCGCCTGTTATATTGTCCTCTATAGTAATTATTCCATATGAGTTACAGGCCCGGCCGGGATTGAAAAAAAGGACGCCTCCGCTTAATTTATTCATGGGCTCATGAGTATGACCGAAAACAACTGCTTCAACACTGGGAAATAACCGTTTTACGAAGTCCGCTGTCACTCCCATGCCGCCATACCCGTGCACGATGCCGATCTTTCTGCCCTCTACTTGGACCACCTGTTTTTCCGGCAGCTTGACCCGCACTTCGGGCGAATCCATATTCCCGCACACGGCATGGACAGGCGCCAGCTTTTCCAGCCCCCTGATAATATCAAGCGTCACAATATCCCCGGCATGAATGATTAAGTCGACATGCGACATCGCCCTGACAAGTTCCTGCGGCATCTCCGGGAAAGAGCGCAGGTGGGTATCAGAAATAACGCCTAACTTCATATCCTATACTTTGTTGAATTGATTTCGCTCAGGCTGGAGTATGGGTAACGTGGTTTAGTATATTACGGAGCAAGTTTTCAATCAATAATCTAATAAAAAAGTCTTCCCCGCCCTGAGGATGGGGGCGGGGAAGATCGCGGAGGTGATACCGTAAGCCGGTTACTGCGAGAAGGCAAGTACTACCATAATGGTGCAGATTACAGTATATGCTATGAGGATCACGGCAAACTGTGTATTGGTGCTCATTTTATCTGCCCTCTCTATATCTCTTGAAATCCGTGCCCGCTGACACATATATAACGGCGAAGCATCCCTAAAAGTTTATATCCGTTAACGTCGCCAAACTGCAATAACACAACAGCTCCGCATAATTTATGGTAGATTTATAGCATACGCTTGTCATATACTTTACTTAATATACAGTGTTATTGGACAGAATCATCTCCTGACATAACAACAAGGAGGCTTGCATGATCTGCGCTGTTCACCCGGACCGGGAAGCTGTTGATGGCTGCGTGGAATGCGGTAATGCAGTTTGCCCTGAATGTAAAGTACTCTATGAAGGCAAAACTTACTGTAATACCTGCATCGAAAAAAAACTGGCGCTTACTGCAGAGCCAATCACTTCACCATATATAGCCCCGGGGTTTGTAAACACCTCCGGGATGGGAAGCGGGGCATCGGTCCCGCCCGGGCTGGGAGAATGGAACTGGGGCGGTTTTCTACTTACCTGGATCTGGGGAATCGGCAATAATGTGTGGTGGTCTTTTCTGGTGTTTGTACCATACCTCGGCGCGATGGTGATTCCCTGGGTGCTTGCCTTCAAAGGTAATGAGTGGGCCTGGCAGAATAAGCGATGGGAAAGCATTGAGCACTTCCAGAAAGTACAGCGTACATGGACGAAATGGGGGTTTGGCATTACCATAGTTGCGACATTACTGCTGGCAATAATGCTGGTTGGAGGCGTCTTGCTGCTTCTCTGGGGATTACAGGAGGCAGGTATACGATGGTAATAATCATATTGTTGAATTCAATTGTATTCGGGGATAACGGGCGGAGGGATCAAGAATGAAATGCACAATTCATCCGGACCGTGATGCCATAGGCGCCTGTCTCAGTTGCGGGCGATTGGTATGCCCGGAATGCAAAGTGACAGCGGGCAACCAGATATACTGCAATCCTTGTATCGAAGCGCGTCTGAAAACCGGTTCGTGGCCTGCCGGACCTGCCGCTGCAGGCTACAACACCTCAGGAACCGGTTCAACGGCTGATGTGCCTGCTGAGATAAGAGGCTGGAACTGGGGTGGCTTTTTACTTACATGGATCTGGGGCATCGGCAATAATGTCTGGATTTCACTGCTGGCCTTGCTTAGCTTCATACCCTATATTGGCTGGATTATCGGACTAACCGTGCGTGTCATACTCGGTATTAAAGGGAATGAGTGGGCCTGGCGTAGCAAGAAATGGGACAGTGTCGATCATTTCAAGCAGGTGCAGAGGAAATGGACGTGGTGGGGAATTGCCGGTCTGGCAGCTTTGATAATACTTGTTTTGGCAGTTGTTGTACTGCTTTTTTCCCTGTTTATGATAGCTTCTTATCTGGGTATTGATAAAAATATGAACTGGAAGGAGCTTTTTCCGACATTATAGAGAAACCCGCCCTGAATTATGGCAGGCCGCTTAAGATTCAGGCATAAAAAATTTGCAGGTGGTGAATTATGAACGAACTGATGATTTACGGACTGATTTTCGCAGCGGGATTGATTATCGGTGTAATTGTCACAATCGTTATCACACGGATTTATAAACCTTACTACAAGCAGGACATACTTTCCATCAGTGGAGAGATTCAAAAGAACCTGGCTGCCTTCACCGATACATCAATGCAGGCTTCAGTCCAACACCTGGTAAATTTATCGGAGGAAGTTATCTCCAAGCATACTGCTCTTGGAGAGCAGAACCTGGATAGCAAAAAACAGCTTATCGATCAATCGCTTAAAGATATACGGGAGAACCTTAAAAACGTCGAGACTCTGGTAAATGCCTTTGAAAAGGACAGGGCGGAGAAATTCGGCCAGCTCAGCCAACAGATTCAGCTTGCTTCGGAGCAAACGCTAAGGCTTCAGGAAACAACAGGCAAGCTTCAGATGGCTCTGGGGAATGCCCGGGTGCGCGGTCAATGGGGCGAGCGCATGGCAGACGATATACTGCAGAATATCGGGTTTGTCGAAGGTACCAATTACATCAAGCAGCAAACTTCGGAGGAATCCGGCGCCAGGCCTGACTATACCTTTCTGCTGCCGAATAATCTGCGGTTAAACATGGACGTTAAGTTCCCCCTTGATAACTATATGAAATATATGAACGCAGAAGCTGAAGCCGACAGGGAGATTTTCCGGGTGGCTTTCATGAGTGACACCAGACAGCGCATTAAAGAGGTAACCGGCAGGGATTACATCAATCCGGAAGATAATACCGTCGATTATGTGCTGGTGCTTATACCCAACGAGCAGGTCTACCGTTTTATAAACGAAAACGATCCTTCTCTACTGGACGTTGCACTGAAAAACAAGGTGGTTTTATGCTCCCCGGTAACCCTTTACGCCATTCTGGCGCTCATCCGGCAGGCGCTGGAGAATTTCAAGATGGAAAAGGCCACCAACGAGATATTGAAGCTGTTCAATGAGTTCGCTAAGCAGTGGAAACGTTTTGTTGAATCAATGGACAAGATGGGCAGGAAAATCCATGAAGCGCAGAACGAGTTCCACAGCCTATCGGGCAAACGGCGCAATCAGCTTGAAAAGCCTCTCAATAAAATTGAAGACATCCGCAAAGAACGAGGAATCGAGGAAGCGGAAATCAGTGAGGGGGATGTCATATTGCTGGAAATCCCGCCGGAAGAAAAGGGAGACGAGGAAGCAGCTGCCTGAAAGTGAATATCATTTATTCTTCCGCCGCTTCAAGTTCTTCAAGTATCAGCTCAGCCCGGTGGGCAATATCCTTATCCGTGGTCAAGCTGATCACCTTTTTAAAGTCATCTATGGCCTGTCTGATTCGCCCGCTTTTCATATAGGCCGTACCGCGGCTGTGATAAACCCTGGGGTCCTTTGAGTCAAGGACAATGGACATGCTGATATCTTCGATGGCCTTGTCGTATTCCTCTTTCATAAGGTAAGCGCAACCCCTGTTATGGTACGAGCCAGGATCATTCGAATCCAGGTTGATGGCATTCGTGAAATCCTGGATAGCCCTATCAAACTGCTCTCTATAATAAAAAATACTGCCGCGATTATAAAATGCCGCTGAGAGATTCGGGTCCAGGTCAATAGCTCTATCAAAATCCGGTAAAGCCAGCTTGTAATCGCCGTTCTTGTAGTAAGCATTTCCACGCAGCAGGTATACGATGGCTTTATCGGGGTCATAATGTATAGCCTTGGTCAGCTCCTCAATGGCAAGGGTATAGTGCCCCTCTTTCAGCAGATCGAGGCTTCTTTCCTCGTGTATTTCAGCACGCGGCTTTTTCGTTTTAACAGGTTTAACTTCATCGGGTTCCCCGGCTTCTTCAACCTGTGTTGCTTCCTCCTTTGGATGCAGCGTAATTATCCAGCTGACCTTGGCCCCGCAGCCGCCGCAATATTTAAAGCCGGGGTCAACCACGCTGCCGCATTGCTGGCATTTGTACACGAAGCTCAGGTCGCAGTAACCGCAGAAGCGTTGTCCGATATGGGCTATGTTATTGCACCGGGGGCAGTTAAATGTCTGCTGCATATTAATATATACGTGTAGCTAAATTTACACGATTATACAACAGTGATACTAAAAAATATATCCGTTTCCCTTGACAAATATTGCCTGTTATGATGTAAATATAGCTGTGAAAAACAGCACAACGCTTGATTAAATCTTTAACGGAGGGGAGAACCGCGATGCTGCCAATTAAGAATATACTATGTCCGACCGATTTCAGCGAACCTTCTTTCGAAGCGCTCAAAGCTGCCGACGAGCTTGCCGCCCATTTCTCTGCAACTTTACATATAATAAACACGGTGCCGCTGGTACCTATAGTTGAAGCTCCCATAGGAGTAGAATCGGCCAGTTTCAATGTTTCCTCATATCAGCAAGAGCTTGAGGCACAGTCTGAAAGGTCCATCAAAGGCCTGATAGAGCAGCGGATTACCAAGGGCGTCAAGGTGATTACCGAGGTCCTGATCGGCAATGCCGCCGGGGAGATCATGCGTTATGCCGCTGAAAAAAATATCGACCTTATCGTGATCGCTACACACGGGTTATCCGGTTGGAGGAGATTTATTTCAGGATCCGTCACAGAGCAAATAGTGAGACAGGCTTCCTGCCCGGTTTTAACCATACGGAAACCACAGGTAAAATAGCTCTCCGCCCTCTATGCCGTTCCCCCTCATTGAACTGTCATTTTCGGCCGAGTTCATGATGTACCTGTACGTACCGGATGACATCCGCACGGCATAACAATCCGACAAGCCTGCCCTCAACCACCACCGGTAACTGGTTGACTCCGTGCTCTGCCATGAGGTTGACCGCCAGACTCATATTGTCGTCCGGCTTTGCCGTATATAACGGAACGCGTGTCATGGCCTGTGAAACCGGGGTCACGTGCCATCCAGACTGGGGGATTTTCCTCACATCGGTAAGCGTCACAATTCCCACCAATCGGCCGTCATCAACTACAAGAGCGGTTCTCAAACCTCTTTTTATATATATCTCATTAACAAGTTTTTCCACGGGAGCAGCGGGCTCAATAGTCTCAGGCCGGTCGTTCATAACACTGGCCACACGTACATTGAGCCAGAGCGAGCGCAGTTCCAGTTCACGTCGGGTAGATTCCGCTGCACCGTTAAGAAACCAGCCGATTAATACCAGCCAGATGCCATTCATCAGATTTCCCGTGAGCGACCAGAAAACGCCCAGAGCAATCATGAGCCATCCGAACGCCTGCCCCACAATGGAAGCGATATTGGTAGCTTTCTGCAGGTTTCCGGTAGCACCCCAGATAATAGAGCGTAAAACACGGCCCCCATCCAGCGGAAAACCCGGCAGTATATTAAAGGCTGCCAGCAAAACATTAATCGTGATAAGGTAGTCAACCGTCGCTTTTACGGGGCTAATTGCAGTCAGCCCGGCCATGTCTGCACCCCAGAAGATAGCCGCCAGTGCCAGGCTGGAAAGGGGCCCCGCAATGGCAATAATGAACTCCAACCCGGGTTCTTGCGGCTCGCTTTCCAGATTGCTGATGCCGCCCAGCAGAAATAATGTAATGCTTTTTACCGGCAGGCCGCGTGATTTGGCCACAAGAGAATGCGCCAGCTCATGCAGCAGCACGGAAACAAACAGCAGCAGCGCCGCCACAACTGAAGTGATCCAGTAAACCGCTGTGCTCCAACCCGGGTATTCAACCGGAAAATATGCCGCCGCCAGCGACCAGGTTATCAGAAAAAAAATGAACAGCCACGTATAGTGAACCGCTACATCGATACCGGCTATACGTGCGATACGAAGAGAACCTTTCATAATATTATTTGTCGCCGGACTCCAGCTCTTCCAGGAACTTTTGTATGGCCCGGTTGACTTCATCGGGCTTTTCAAGGAAAGCCAGATGGGTCGCCCCCGCAATAAGTGTCATCTTACAATCGGGCATATTTTTAACCAGGTACTGAGAATATTTAACAGGTGTCATGGTATCATTATCACCCACGATAGCCAGCGTGGGAACCTTGATGAGGCTGACCTGTTCCATGATATCGAACTTGTCGCAGCAGAGAAAGTCGTTCAACTGGGCTGCAGGCCCGATAGCAGCAAGTTTAGGAAGCATCATGTCCCGCATACTTTCATCGATTGTGGCGTAAAGCGGCACAACCAGTTCATTAAGCCAACCCTGAGTATCGTCGAGCCTGTCCCTGATGGCTTCCAAGAGTGCAGGCAGGACGCGCAGGCGAGCGCCCGACCCCACGGTAATAATACCTTTCAAATCCTGTGGGTATTTGAGGGCATAATCCAGAACAATGCCGCCTCCCAGAGAGTGCCCCACAAGCACGACATCCTTATATCCTTTGTTCCTTAGATATTCATGCAACCAGTCTACATATTCTTCCACACTGCCACACAAACGTCCCTGCGGATGTCCGGGAAGATCCGGGGCATCGGCATTATTAAAATAATCCGTTTGAAGCCGCCATACGGCGCTGCAGCTGCCTGACCCATGAATAAATACAAGCTTCATATTAATAACACCCGAAAATTTTTATTTGTCTATGGGCCTTACCCCACAATCCCCATAATACCCTGGCGCACCATTTTCACGGCAATAGCAGCCAGGAAAAGGCCCATGATCTTGGAAGCGGCTCTAACACCCGATTGGCCGAGGAATGCAACCAGCCTGTTCGCCTGGGCGAAAAGCAGCCATGCTATAAGGAGATTGGTAATAAAGGCAACGATTACAATAATTATATTGTATTGGTCAATTAATATAAGCAGTGTAGTGAGTACCGCCGGGCCGACAATCAGCGGCGTACCAAGGGGCACCACACCCATCATATCTGCGCCTATAGACGCCTGGGCTTCAAACATTTTCCCCGTTATCATCTCTTTAGCCGCCAGAAGAAAGAGGAAAAGACCGCCCGCGATCATAAAGTCATTGGCCGTGATACCCAGAAAAACAAAAAGCCCTTTGCCGATGGCCACAAAACCCAGACCGAGCCCGAGGGCAGTAATAAGTGCAAGTCGAATCACCCTGTGCCTTTGCTTTGCCTGCATATCCTGTGTAATGGGCAGCAGAATCGGGACAACGCTTATCGCATCCATGGCCACAAAAATGGGCAGGAATGTGAGGCCGAACTGCTGCAGTATTTGTAATAAAACTTCCATTTACGCTGCAAAGGGGAGCTGCGGCTGCTCGGGAACTATGGCCTTAACAGGAGGTTTGGTAATAGCCTTGGTCTGTTTTGCTTCCGTCTCTTCAGGGCTTTCCTTTTCAACAATCGCTATGGAGACCACGCGGTCGTCTTCATCGAGCCTTGAAAGCATGACACCCTGCGTGATCCTGCCTTTTACCGGCACACCCTCGCGCCTCTTCTTTCTCCCCCCTTCCTCTACTTCCCTTGTTTCTTGTTGCACGTCAATATTTATCCTCAGCTGGATGCCTTTGGCAGTGGTAATAAACAGCTCATATCCATGAGGAACAAACTTGGCGGCAATGACATTACCTGTCTTGGCATTAACACGATGGGCCAATACACCCTTCCCGCCCCTGCCGTGCAGGGGGAATTTATCTACCCTCGTCCGTTTACCGTAACCATTTTCCGTAACAGTGATCAGGTCGCAGCCTGTGCGTACGGTTCCCATACTGACCACTATATCGCCCTTATTCAGTTTAATACCCCTGACTCCACCGCTCGTGCGTGATGCATTGCGCAGCGGTTCAACGGCGAATTTTACAGCCTGGCCGTTACGGCTCACCAGCATGACTTTATCAGACTGGCTAACCACGTCTACACCGATCAGTTCTTCCTCCGGTTTCAATTTCATAGCTATCAAGCCGTTACGTCGAACTTCCTGGAAATGGTCCATGCTGGTCTTTTTAACAATGCCCTTCGACGTTGCCAACAACATGAAAAGCCCGGGATCCGTTTTCTCAGGCACAAACATGGCGGTGACTTTTTCCCTTGCCTCAACGGGAATAAGATTCACTATATTGATGCCCTTGGTAGTCCTGGACAGGTCGGCCTGTATCTCGTGGCATTTCATTTTGAATACGCGACCCCTGTTCGTAAAGAAAAGCAGGTTGTCATGTGTATCAGCCGCCAGGGAGCTCATGACATCATCGCTTTCCCTGGTCACCATGCCTTTAACTCCCCTACCACCACGCAACTGCTTGCGGAAGACATCCGCGGGTATCCTTTTTATATAACCCTGCTCACTGAGGGTCACGATCACATCCTGATGAGGGATGAGGTCCTGAACCTGGAATTGCCCCACTTCTTCGCCGGATATAACGGTGCGACGCGCGTCCCCATACTTGGCCTTAAGTTCCTGAATATCCTTTTGAATAAGCATAAGCATTTTTGCCGGATTAGCCAGTAAGTCTTCCAGCTGACTTATGGTTTTAAGCGTGTCCTTATACTCATCGATAATCTTCTTGCGTTCAAGGTTAGCCAGCCTGCGCAGTTGCATGTCGAGGATGGCCTGAGCCTGCAATTGGCTGAGCGTGAATTCCGTCATTAAGTTACTACGCGCGGCTTCCGCAGTCTCAGATTCACGAATAGTCTTGATCACTGCATCCAGGTGGTCCAGGGCGATCTTAAATCCTTCCAGTATGTGCGCCCTCTCCTTGGCTTTTTGCAGGTCATATTTCGTCCGGCGGGTAATGACTACCTGCCTGAACTCTATATAACACTGCAGTGCTTCTTTAAGATTGATTACCTTTGGCTGGCCGTCAATCAGCGCAATCATGTTGATAAAGAACGCCGTCTGCATGACGGTATTTTTGAAAAGGTTATTTTGAACTTTCGCCGGATGGGCGTCCTTCCTCAGCCCGATGACGACGCGCATGCCCTGCCTGTCCGATTCATCACGTACATCGCTGACGCCTTCAAGCCGCTTATCGCGCGCCAGATCGGCTATTTTTCTGACCAGTTCGGCCTTATTGGTCTGATAGGGCAATTCAGTAATTACCAGTTGAGCTTTACCACCCTTGGTATTTTCTTCAACCACCCTGGCGCGTAGCACTACTTTCCCCTGACCGGTAGCATAAGCATTCTTAATGCCTTCCACGCCGCAAATAATGCCAGCCGTGGGAAAGTCCGGTCCTTTTACAAACTGCATCAGGTCTTCCGCAGAAGCTTCCGGATTATCAATTAAATAGTTTATAGCATCACATATTTCCGTCAGGTTATGCGGCGGTATATTGGTGGCCATACCAACAGCTATGCCGGAAGAACCATTGACGAGAAGATTGGGCAGCCTTGCCGGCAATACGGAGGGCTCCTTAAGGCTATCATCAAAATTGGGGACGAAATCCACCGTATCCCTGTCTATATCCACCAGCATCTCTTCGGCGATCCGGGCAAGCCTGGCCTCTGTATATCTCATAGCGGCCGGCGGATCGTCATCTACACTGCCGAAGTTGCCCTGGCCATCTACCAGCTTATAACGCATGGAGAAATCCTGAGCTAATCTCACCATGGCATCGTAAACTGATGTGTCGCCGTGCGGATGATATTTACCCAGAACTTCACCGACGATGCGCGCGCTCTTTTTATAGGGTGTGTTATACCTCAGGTTTAACTCGGACATGGCGTAAAGAATGCGGCGGTGTACCGGTTTCAAGCCGTCTCGTACATCGGGAAGAGCCCTTGACACGATCACGCTCATGGCATAATCGAGGTAAGAGCGCTTCATTTCTTCTTCTATGCCAATCGGTTTTATCGAAACACCCAGTTCCATACTTTACTCCTCGTCTCCGAAATGGTTGTTTGAATTCACGTCATCGGAAGCTGCAAATCCCTCGAATATGGAAAATCCCTCCGGCACAGTTTCCACTTCTTCAGCTTCTGCATATTCGATTTCCTCCAAACCTTCTTCCTCGCCTGCGCTATGCCGGAGAAGGCTGTCTTTAACATGAGCGGGATAGGCTTCAGCCGTCTTAATCGGGAAGGAGAGTTTGCCGGCCTGGCTGGGATGTTGAAAGGTCTCGCGTATGATTACCTTGACCTTGTCTCCGTCAAGGCTAACAATGGCAGAAATATACTGGTTTCCGCCTTTTATAAGCTTCGCCAGCCTTAGCCCGTGCTCAGGCTCTACAAGTCCCAGATATTCGTTCTTGTCGTTTTCGACGACTACATCCTGGTTCCATATTTTAAGGAAAACCTGCTCACCAGGTGTCATATTCACCAGAACAGGCTGGGGGGCCAGTTCCTTTAGATTTACTACTCCTGCTTTGCCCACTTCTGCAATAAAAGCATTGGGGGGAACCTTACGGCGCTGCTCTTTTTTTGCCGCATTCACACCTTTTAATAAGCTTAGCCTCTCCAGATTCTTCCTGGCTATAATATTGCTTGGTGACAGCTCGAGTGCCTTGCTATAAGCATCTTTGGCTTTCTTGTAATCACCCAATTCCATATGAGCACGGCCCAACCTGTTGTAAGCGTCAACATCTGTAGGGAACACTTCTATGATGCCCTCATTGGCAGCGACTGCTTCCTTCCAGCGATTCTCAGTAGCCAGCTTGATGGCGTCCTGGGCAACTTTACGCCATATCCTGGCTTTTTCTTCGTCACGTTCCGGCATTATGCTGATCCTTAGCTTCTATAATAACAACTAATCTATTTTGTGCAAACATTTTATTTGATATCACTGCCGAAGCAAAGACAAATATGTCATAAAACACATGGTTTTTCAATCTGTATTATGCCGATCCCTTTATGGTTAACACATACCTGTTATTATACGTTCAAAATAAGTTCGCCTGTTTGACAACCCTTTTTAGCGGTGCTAAATTACCATGTCAACCGAATTTAGTCAACAAGAAGGTGCAATAATGAAAGAAAAGGTACAGGAAGTTCTTAATATCATACGCCCCAGTCTTCAGGCTGACGGCGGCGATGTTGAATTAGTTGATGTAAAGGATGGCATTGTGAGCGTCCGTTTAAAGGGTGCCTGTGCCGGATGTCCGATGTCAACAATGACTTTGAAGAAGGGCATTGAACGCTTTCTAAAGGAAAAGCTAACCGACGTTAAGGAAGTCGTAGCTGTTTAAGACCGGATTTACCCTTTATCAAGTTCAAAAGCTTTATGCAGAGCCTTGACTGCATCCTTTATCTTATCTTCGGATATTATACAGGTAATGCGTATCTCTGAGGTCGTGATCAACTCTATATTAATACCCTGTTCATATAGTGTCTGAAACATCCTGGCTGCATAACCTGGGGTATTTTGCATTCCTGTGCCGATAACAGATACCTTCCCCATCGTCGAGTTGCTCTGGCATTCCCTGGCACCAATCTCACGGGCAACCGGTTGTACGATATCCATAGCCTTTTTAAGATCTCCCCTTGCAACCGTAAACGTCAGATCGGTAATGTTATTGGCACTCGCATTCTGGACAATAGTATCAACGCTTATACCTGCCTTGGCCAGCGGCAGAAATAGTGCCGCTGCTATTCCCGGCCTGTCGGGTACACCGGCAACCGTTACCTTAGCCACATCCATATCATGCGCTATGCCTCTAACCTTGTTTCTCGCTTCCATATTGTCTCCTCCATGAATTATGGTGCCCGGCTTTTCCACATAGCTCGACGCTACCAGGATAGGCATATCGAATACCTGCCCCAGCTCAACCGCGCGATGGTGCATCACTTTGGCGCCCGAAGTGGCCATTTCAAGCATTTCTTCGTAACCTATCTCACTGAGCTTACTGGCTTCCGGAACGATGCGGGGATCGGCAGTATAAACTCCTTCGACATCGGTATAGATCTCACAAATGTCAGCTTTGAGACTTACAGCGAGTGCAACAGCGGTCGTATCAGAGCCGCCTCTTCCCAAAGTTGTGATGTCTTTATCTTTGGTCATGCCCTGAAATCCCGCCACAATTACAATATTACCCTTATCCAGCTCCTTAATAATACGTCTGGGCTGTATACCTGTTATTCTTGCCCTACTGAAACTGGTGTCAGTGGAAATGCCCGCCTGCGGCCCGCTAAGGGCTATGGCTTTTAATCCGGCGGCATGTAGTGCCATGGCAAGCAGGGTGCTGGACACTATTTCACCCGTAGAGAGGAGCAAATCCATCTCTCGAGGTTCAGGATTGGGATTTATTTCTCGTGCCAGCTTCAGCAGATCATCCGTTGTATCCCCCATAGCCGATACTACCGCAATAACTTTCTCGCCCCTGGTGCACTTTTCAGCTATGCGGCGTGCCACGTTCCTGATCTTATCGGCACCGGCCACCGAGCTTCCGCCATATTTTTGTACTACAATCGCCATATTTTCAACTGCCTTATTAATTATTATAGGATATAAATCCTGCTCAGTGTTCTACCAGCTTGCCCATAACTTTATAGCCCGGTTCCACAAACAGCCCGGTTTTGATAGCCTCTGCCTCGGTGAATCTACACCCGCCGTTATGCACCACCGTCTTGCCCCAGATAAGGAACGGAACAGGATCGGCGCAATGAGTTTTCAGTTGTATTGGAGTAGGATGGTCAGGCATGACCAGTACTTTCAGAGAATCCTTCTTCCATGAACGTATCCCTGCCATTACCTCTTTATCTATCAGTTCAATGGCCCTTACTTTATCATCCACAGAACCGCGATGACCCATTTCGTCGGGCGCTTCTATGTGCAGGATCACCAAATCATTTCGCTCGAGTGCCTGAAGGGCGCCGTCGACCTGCGCTTTGTAATCATTGTCCAGGCCATCCGTAACACCCTTGATGCGCAATATTTCCATATCAGCCATTTTTGCAAGGCCGCGCAACAGGTCGACTCCGGATGTTAATGCAGCCTTTAAGCCGTATTGCTGTCGAAACGGCGGCATTTCAGGTATCTGGCCGCTCGCCCAGAAAAGCCAGATAGTGGTTGCCGGTAACTTGCCGTTCTTTTTCCTTTCCAGATTTACCGGATGATCAGCCAGGATAGACTCCGATTTTTGCATCAGCTCCTTTAAATATGAACCTCCCTGGCCCCGGGGTAGGAACTGCGCAACAGGCTTGTCCGTTATATCGTGCGGAGGTGTACACACGGCATCGAGCGTATCTTCCCTGTTGCCCAGCTTGCAAATATGGCGATAGTTTACGCCCGGGAAAAACTTCACCAGGTCCGAACCCAATTTCTGATTCAGTGTTTCTATAATTGCCGCGGCTTCGCTGGTGCTGATGTGCCCTGCGCTGTAGCTAACCATTTTCCCGTCGATCACAGTCACAAGGTTGCAGCGGAAAACCACTTCACCTTCATTTACCGGTATGCCCATACTGCAGGCTTCAATGCCGCTTCTGCCGCGGTAATAGACAGTAGGATCATATCCCATCACAGACATGCATGCACAGGCGCTGCTGGGTTCCATGCCCGATGGGACTGTCAAGGTTGTGCCCATCAGGCCTTCGCATGCCATAGCATCGAGATTGGGACTGTGTGCCAGCTCAAGGCATGTTTTGTCATCGCGCTGCTTCAGTGGCCAGCCTGATGCGCCATCCATGATGACTACGCAGAATTTCATAATAGATTAGTTTACAATTGTTGCCCCAAAAGTGAAAGCCGACTATAATTATCTACCTGCCCGGGGAGTAGCGCAGTTGGTTAGCGCGCAGCGTTCGGGACGCTGAGGCCGGAGGTTCGAGTCCTCTCTCCCCGACCAGTATACTACTCTGCTGTCTTTGCTTCATTCCACAATGCATCCATTTCTTCCAGTGAAAGGCTGCGCAGGTCTGTGCCTTTCTTCCTGCACCTCTCTTCTATATGGTTGAACCGCCTGGAAAAACGGGCATTGGTCTGTCTCAAAGCAGATTCGAGCTCAATATCCATGTGCCTCGCTACATTGCACAGTGTAAATAAAATATCACCGAATTCTTCCACCCTCTTTTCCTGGCTATCGGCCTGGCGCAATTCCTCAATCTCTTCCGTCAGCTTGCCAATTACATCGTCCAGCTCTTTCCAATCGAACCCGACTGCAGCTGCCCGTCGCTGGATCGACTGGCTGTAAGCCAGGGCCGGCAGATTTTTCGGAACACCTGAAAGTATCGATTGGTTCTCCGGCTTTTCCCGACCCTTGAGCTCCTGCCAGTTCAACGATGCTTCACAGGCATCAATAGCTTTGGCATCGCCGAAAACATGCGGGTGGCGATGAACTAACTTGCTATTTATCTGCCTGATCACATCCTCCATAACGAACTCTCCGCGCTCTTCGGCTATCTGCGTATGCAGCATTATCTGCAGCCACAAATCACCCAGTTCCTCTCCCAGCGCTGATGGTGTGTTCTCGTCGATTGTTTCAAGTACTTCGTAACATTCTTCAACGAGATATTGTTTTAGAGAATCGTGTGTCTGTTTCCGGTCCCAGGGACAACCGTCCGGACTGCGCAACTTTTCCACTATCTTTTTGAATGTCTCGAATTCGCCCAGTTCTTTATAATCGTATCCTGCTGTCTTCTCAACCATTGTTTTTTCCTTATATCCGTGATTTTCTGTGCGCCACCATTATAAATAAACTCAGGCCAACCGGCACGGAACAGGTTGGCCTTATCTATCAAGAGTATTTGGGTATTTAACGATTAATTACTTTTAGTCCCGTCTGCCGCCGAAGATAATGAGAACAAAGTAAAGGAGCTGTGCTACAGCTTGAAGCATAGCCGCCACGTAAGTAAGAGCCGCCGCCGACAACACTGCACTGGCCCCATCGTACTCAGCCCCCACCAACAGACCCGATTCCTTGATCATCTGCCGGGCACGGTTGCTGGCATTAAATTCGACCGGTAGAGTAACCAGCGTAAATAACACCGCTGCTGCGAAAAGCAAAATGCCCGCCATAGCTATAAGGCTCCCAAAATCAGTAAAAGCCTTGGATAAACCCATAAGCAGAATACCGATAAAAATGAAAATCCAGCCAAGTGTGCTGCCGATATTGGCTGCAGGCACCAATGCCGACCGTACTCCCATAAACGCATATTTTGTCTGGTGCTGGACCGCGTGCCCCACCTCGTGCAGGGCTATACCAATCGCCGCTACGGAAGGCGTACCGGCTACCTCCGGTGATAGCCTGAGCACTTTTTTAGTAGGATCATAATGATCGGTTAATTTCCCCTGCACCGTTTCAACAGGTACATTGGCCAAGCCGTTGGATCTGAGCGCCTGGGTAGCAGCCTGTGCTCCGGTAATCCCTCTCTGGTTATATACTTTTGAGTATTTACTGTAGGTTGACTTAACTTTAATTTGTGCATAGATCATGAAGATTAAAGCGGGCGCCATGATAATGAGATAAAGCGGATCGAAGAACATTTTAAGCTAACTCCTGGATTTTACTGTACATTTATTTAGTTTATTGCCGGATTATTCTAAAGTCAAAGAATACTGCCTATAAAATCATGGTGCCCCGCGATGAATTCAGCTGCTGTCATCTCTCGTTTTCCTTCAGGCTGGACACAAATAATCCCCAGCAAACCATCTCCGGTACGAACCGCTAAGATCGCTGGTGCTGCGCGGCCGAGGGTGCTTACTTGGCCGATCGGATCCTCATTCGGAGAAGGGAGCGGTATAACCTTGGTAATTATTAGCCGTTTACCTTTCCATATCGTAAAACATCCCGGCCATGGATGATACGCTTTTACATTTCGCCATAATTGAATTGCCGGCAACTTCCAGTCCAGTTCGCCGTCCCCCCTGAGAGCCATCCTTGTGTAACTTGCTTTACTTTCATCCTGTACAATTGGAATGATGTTTCCCGATATCCAGCGGGGTAAGGTTTCAACGAGCAACTCCGCTCCCAGCTCGGCCAACCTTTGAGACAAAATATCTGTCGTATCTTCTTCCTTAATAGTTATCTGCCGCTGGGCAAGTATGGGCCCGCTATCCACTTTCTTTTCAACCAACATTATGGTAACCCCGGTGACGGCATCCCCATGCCTGATAGCCTCGGCAACAGGTGATGGTCCCCGGTACCTGGGTAACAATGACGGATGTATATTGATACATTTATATACGGGTACTGCTAAAATCGCCTCGGGAAGAATCTGTCCGTAAGCAGCAATAATTACGATATCAGGTTTCAGTGCTTCAAACTTCGTCACAGTATCGGGTTCCCTGAAATTTTCCGGTTGAATGACAGTCAGGCCCTGTGTTACTGCATATTGTTTCACGGGGCAAGACATAATATGCTGACCACGGCCTGCTTTCTTATCCGGTTGTGTATAAGCTGCAATCACTTCATACTGATTTGAAACTAACGCTGCTAAAGCAGGCAGCGCAAAGGCTGACGATCCCATAAATACGGCTTTCATCGTATACAAACAAAAATTAAAAGTTTTTTTTCCATTATGTCAAAATAACTATTGACAGTCCAAAAGGCCTGTATGGTAATCTATTTACTGTTGTTTCGGGGGGTGCACTGCGGATAATACCAGCAGGCTAAACCAATTGCAATAATTCCTTAACTTTCTCGATACTTTTTGCGTTTTCCGTTATGGGGATTTTGTTCCTTTTTACGGTGGATTTAGTTAAAAATCAAGGGATAAACTGTTAGATATATGCAAGCTGATAAGATATGGCAGGCTGCGCTGGGTGAGCTGCAATTACAGGTTAATAAAGCAAATTTTAATACCTGGCTTAAAGATACCAGGGGCATAGACTATTCAGATAATATATTTGTCGTAGCAGTACCCACCGAATTCATTGCAGAGTGGTTGAAAAGCCGGTTGAATTCGCTGGTGAGCAGGACTCTTTCCACTATTATAGGACAGAATGTCATTGTTCAGTTTCAGGTACAGGCAGTCAAAAAGGACACTCCAAGGTCCGCGTGCCATACGATAGCGGATGGCGGCGTTAGTCTAAAAGCAAGGGAACTTAACAGGCAAAGTTACCTCAATCCAAAGTTTACATTTGATAATTTTGTTGCCGGAGACTGCAACAGGCTCCCTTATACTGTATCCATTGAAATTGCAGATAATCCGGGTGGAGCCTTTAATCCCATTTACATTTACGGCGGCACAGGCACCGGTAAAACTCATCTACTTCACGCTATTGGACATGTGGCAAGAGAATCACAGCATTCGACACTCTATATGAGTTCCGAACAATTTACCAACGAATTCATTGTAGCCATACGCAATAAGAATGCAGAAGAATTCAGAAATAAGTTTAATGATATAGACATTTTCCTGCTGGATGATGTGCAGTTTCTCAGTGGCAAAACACAGACGCAGGAATGTATTTTCCATATATTAAATGATTTTCTTGATGATAACAGACAGGTAGTGGCTACCGGTGACCGACCGCTCAAAGATATTGATGCACTTCACATAAGATTAAGATCAAGGCTCGAGGGAGGCCTGCTGGCTGATATTTATCCGCCTGACCACAAAACGAGGGTGGATATATTGGAATTGAAGTCACACCAGATGAGGGTCAGCTTTACTGCCCAGGTCTTAAACTATATGGCCTCTCATTTTCATCGCAATGTTCGTGAACTTGAGGGCGCGTTAACACGTCTGTCCACATATGCCAGGTTGAACAGCATTGAGATTGACCTGCCGGCAGCCAAACAGGTGTTAAGTGATATGGTTTCTATTTCCAGGCAGCAAGAGGCGTATCATTGCCCCACTGCAATAATAAATACTGTGGCCGAACATTTCGATATCTCACCGGACACTATCACAAGTAAGAAAAGGGATCTTAAGACATCCAGAGCGCGTCATGTAGTGATGTATCTACTCAGGCAGCAAAATCATTGTAACCTGGCGGAAATAGGCAGATTACTCGGCGGCAGGGATCATACCACAGTTATTCACGGCTGCGAGAAAATTACGTCTGAGCTGAATGTTGATTCCCAGTTAAGTAAAAGTATTGAGGTGATAAAAAATACCCTCAGATCGAGCCAGAAGGATCATAATACTTAGCCATGTGGATAAAATCCACACTAATGTGGATTCCTGTCAATTATTGTTTAAAGTTATTCATCGTTCCCTGCTGATCCAGTACGTTCCAGCTATATCATTCACATAACCCACATGTTTGTTATTATTATGATTAACTAATATCCTATTACTATATAGTAAGTATATTATTAAATATGTTTGTTGATAACGTAGAAATAGCGGTACGAGCAGGAAATGGGGGCAGCGGCCTTGCCAGTTTCAGAAGGGAAAAGTATTTACCATTCGGTGGTCCCGATGGGGGTGATGGTGGTAGGGGAGGCAACGTATTTATAATCGCAAAAAGGGATGTTGTTGATTTAGGTTTATTCAGACACAAAGCTGTTTTCAAGGCTGCAAATGGCAAGCCGGGAGGAAAGCAAAAGAGACATGGCTCTGACGCAGCCGATCTAGCCATTGAAGTGCCCGTAGGGACAACTATTTACAGTAAGAGTGAAGGGGAGGAGGTAAGGATTGCAGACTTACAGAAGAACGATCAGAGTATTATAGTTGCCAGGGGAGGAAAAGGTGGTTTGGGCAATGTTCATTTTGCCACAGCTACCAACCAGGCACCAAAAACAGCCCAGCCGGGGGAAAACGGAGAAAAAGTTAATCTCGTACTACGCTTTAAAATCACCGCAGATGTTTATATTATAGGGCATCCGAACAGTGGTAAATCATCACTTCTGGCAGCCCTGTCACAAGCCAGACCGGAAATAGCAGAGTATCCTTTTACCACGCGCGAACCTATTTTAGGAGTCGTCGAACAGAATTTAAAGCGGTATACGTGGGCGGAGTTGCCAGGATTAATTCGGGATGCACATAATGGAAAAGGACTGGGCAACAGTTTTTTGTCTCATGCCGAAAAGGCCAAAGTTATTATATATTTAGTCGACGGGCAGAATATAGATATAGAACAGGCACTGCAGGATCTTGCGGATGAAGTCGCTGTATATGGGTCAGCTCTCTCCCTTAAAAAGTGCGTGATCGCTGTCAATAAAATAGATACGCCGGATTTAAAAGAGGGAATAATGTCCGATTTGGAAAAGCTTCACAAATTCGGGATGCCTGTCTTCACAATTTCGGTGAAAGAAAGCTATGGTTTACAGGAACTTGTATTGGCTGTTCATAAGTTGGTAGATGAGGAGAAAAAACCAGAATTGCATAAGATGGAAGAACCTGAAGTAGTCTTCCGGCCTTCGCCCAGAAAAGCGAGAGGGTAATATGAAAGTTGGCATTTTAGGCGGCTCATTTGACCCGATACACCTGGCACATCTGATCATAGCTGAAGAAGCGAGGATAATACTGGGATTAGATTATGTAATGTTTATTCCGGCAGGACTACCGTGGATGAAATCGGGCAACAGCTTAACCGGCGCGGATCATCGATTAAATATGGTAAAAATTGCTATTCAACACAACACCAATTTCAAATTTTCCACCATTGAGGTTGACCAGCCGGGACCTACATATACAGTTGATACTCTCGAAAAACTGTCTAAAGAACTCGGGCCAAAAACCGAGATGTTTTTCCTGTTGGGTTGGGACAGCCTGGCCGAGATGCCAAAATGGAAAGCTTCCTATCGCATATCCAAGATGGCAAAATTGGTTGCTTTCCCCAGGCCAGGTTTTGTTAAGCCTGATCTTTCCCAGTTGGAATCATCAATGCCGGATATATCGAACCGGATCGTTATGCTTGACGAGCCATATATCGGGATAAGCTCAACGAAAGTACGTGCAAGGGTTGCTTCCGGGAAGTCCATTCGTTACCTGGTGCCCGAGGATGTTGAAGAATACATCAATAAAAACAGGCTTTACCAACAATCCTAGACTTTTGAAAAGCCTGCTATAAGCTGTGGAGTTTTAGTCGGATTTCTTTGAAGCCTTAACTTGGTTTCTTCCCGCTTTTTTAGCGTCATAAAGCGCCGTATCCGCCGCTTTTAAAAGGGAGCTGCGGGTCAGGGCGTCCTCAGGGTAATTTGCTACTCCGATGCTGATAGTTATTTTGCCTCCCGGCTGGCTTTCGTTCGCTCCTTCAAATACTTCATGCTCGATGAGCTCTCTAAGCCTGTTCGCCGTAGCCAGGGCAATTTCCTTATCGGTATCAGTCATTAAAACAGCGAATTCTTCACCACCGTACCGGTAAAATGTATCTCCGGCCCTGACCCTCGAGGACAGCGCAGTGGCAAGCTTCTGCAGCAATTTGTCACCCTTTGGATGACCGTGGGAATCGTTGTAATTTTTAAAATGATCTATGTCCAGCATCAACAGCGAAAGAGGATGATTGGAAATCTGGGAAACGGCCACTCCTGTGGCGATATCAACATCGAATTTCCTGCGGTTGAAGCACCCTGTCAGGCTGTCCCGTATGGAAATATCCAGAATTCTCGCATAGAGAAATGAGCGCTGGATTGTTATGGCTATTTCGCAGGCAAGCAGATTGGTAAATTCGAAGTCTTCTTCGGTAAAGGCGCCCTTGTTAGCAGAATCGAGATGTATAATCCCGCAGATTTCACCGCCGATATTAATGGGGGCGCATATCAATGAGTTCATAGCGCAGCCCCGGGGGACGCATGTTGCTGCCTCGCTATGAAGCACATCTCCTGTAAAAATTGCCTGCCTGCTATCCATGATATATTTAATTGCAGGCATATCACGGCTCAACTCCAGGTTGCCAAAAGCATCAGAGAAGCCTTTTTCAGCCAATATTTTTACGTTTTCTCCATCGACATGTAAGATAGCACATGCATCACAACCTACAATATTAATCAGCTCTCTGACACATATACGGCATATCTCGTTCAGTTCCAGGTTGGAACCAATACTATGGTGAATTTTGATCATAGACTTGAGCCGCTCGAGTTCCTTATCCGAATTCTGAATCATCTCACCTCATCCTTAAATATATAATTTGGTTATAACTGCATTCTCGTAGCGTTTTATGTAAGCTAATATATGTGTTACACGAACTCTTGTCAACTATGAGTTATAGTTGGCTCATATAACAGCATCAGCAGGATCAAAATAGAGAAATGGATACAGCTCGGAATAATTGGTGGAAAAATCCCGGTGGAAGACTGAAGTAAATCCGTGAGCTAAATATCCAGGTTCTTTACACTGCGGGCATGCGCTTGAATAAAGGATTTACGCGGTGGTACTTCGCTGCCCATAAGTATATGGAAGATATCATCGGCTTTGATAGCATCATCCACCTGAACTTTAAGCAGTGTTCTTGTTGCCGGATTCATGGTGGTTTCCCAGAGCTGTTCCGGACTCATTTCACCAAGGCCCTTATATCTCTGAATGTCCACCTTGCTGCTCTTCAAACCGGATAACTTGGCGTCTTTTTCGGCATCCGAATATACCCAGTGTTGCTGCTTGCCGGCTTGTAATTTATACAGCGGCGGTTGTGCAATGAACAGATGCCCCTGTTGGATCAGGTCGGACATATTCCTGTAAAAAAATGTCAGCAACAGGGTCCTGATATGAGCTCCATCCACATCAGCATCGGTCATGATGATAATCTGGTGATAGCGTAACTTGGCCAGCTCGAATGCCTCGCCGATACCCGTGCCCAGCGCGGTGATCAGGGCGCGTATCTCATCATGGTCAAATATCTTATCCTTGGCCGCCTTCTCCACATTCAGGATCTTACCTTTGAGCGGCAGAATGGCTTGGAAACGGCGGTCGCGGCCCTGCTTGGCAGATCCACCTGCAGAGTCACCTTCCACGATGTACAGTTCGCATTCTTCAGGGTTGTTCCCCGAACAGTCGGCCAGCTTACCCGGCAGGGTGCCGAATTCAAGGCTGCTCTTTTTGAGTATCAGGTCTCTGGCCTTACGTGCAGCCTCCCTTGCCTTGGCGGCAAGCAGGCATTTATCTATGATGGATTTACCTTCCTCAGGATGCTTCTCAAGGTATTCGTTGAGGCCTTCACCCATTATAGATTCGACCTGTCCTTTAACCTCGGGATTGCCCAGTTTGGCTTTGGTCTGGCCTTCAAATTGAGGCTGCCCTACTTTTACACTGACTACGGCTGTAAGCCCATCCCGTATATCCTCGCCCGATAGATTGGCATCGTTTTCTTTGAGGAACTTGTTTTTCCGAGAATAGTCGTTAAGTACCCGGGTGAGAGCCGCCCTGAAGCCGGTCAGGTGACTTCCGCCGTCAATTGTGTTTACACAATTGGCAAAGGATGTAACATTTTCGGAATAACCATCATTGTATTGAATGGCTACTTCCACGGCTGTGCCGTTTGCTTTACCATTGATGTAAATCGACTTGTCCAGCACCTGGCGATTCTTGTTAATACGCCGCACAAGGCTGGCGATACCGCCTTCAAAATAATAGGTAGCATCGTCATCGGTCCTCTCGTCTTTCAGGGATATCTCCAATCCTTTATTGAGGAATGCTAGCTCCCTCAAACGCTGGGAAAGGGTATCAAAATCGTAATTTATCTCGCCGAATATTTCGGTGTCAGCCATAAAGGTAATAGTAGTCCCGGTTTCATCTGTTTTTCCGACTGCCTTGACGTCTTTCAGCTTGATACCGGTCTTATACTCCTGTTGCCAGATCTTACCGTCACGCCGAACCTCTGCCCGCAACCAGGAGGAAAGGGCGCTTACTACCGAGGCGCCTACTCCGTGTAATCCGCTGGAAACGCTATAAGCGCCGCTGCCGAACTTGCCGCCGGCATGCAATGTGGTCATCACTACTTCGAGCGCGGATACGCCTTTTTCGGGATGAATATCAACCGGTATACCACGGCCGTTGTCTATTACCGTTACAGAGTTGTCAGGTTTAATGATAACCTGGACCCGGTTGCAGAATCCGGCCATGGCCTCATCTATGCTGTTGTAGACAATTTCATAGACAAGGTGGTGCAGCCCCGTCTTATCGGTGCTGCCGATATACATGCCCGGCCGCATGCGCACGGCTTCAAGGCCGTCCAGGACGCGTATATCCTGAGCGTTGTAATCTCCGTGATTGGAATTATTGTTAGGTTCTGGAGTCATGGTTCATGAATCTTGATAAATCGAGCTGGTTTTCAGCGATCAGCATCACAATATATTGTGTCTGCTTAACCGAAAGATACTAGGAATTGCATTTTCGTGCATAAGTATAGCATATTTTTAGCTGGAATGCATCAGGAGCGCGCACTATTTTTAGCTTCCACAATCCCCTTTTTTGCCAGCATGTCTGCTCTTTCGTTGAGTTGATCGCCGGAGTGCCCCGCAACCTTCATGAAATCAATTTTGTGTGATGCTATGAGCGCGAGCAGCCGTTCCCAGAGGTCCCGGTTTTCCACGGGCTGCTTGCTGGCGTTCCTCCATCCGTTTTGCTGCCATTTAAGGTACCATTTCTTCTGCATGCAGTTGAAAAGATAGGCGCTGTCGGTATAGACCGTTACAGGGTATTTACCCGGTTTGAGCAGTTCCAACGCCTTAATACAGGCCGTAAGTTCCATCCGCTGGTTGCTCGTATTGATCTCGCCGCCGCAAATTTCTTTTACTTCATCTTTATATTTTAAAATCGCGCCCCAGCCGCCCGCATTATTGCGGAACTGGTTCCCCGAGCAGGCGCCATCGCAATATATAACGATTTTATCCTTGCCAAGCATATGTAGATTATACGGCATTTCCCCTGGCATATTCCTGACGGTTCGCGAAGGCCGGAAATCCGATTATTGAAGCTGACTTGACAGATGTTAGCTATTAGTTTTACAATTTGAGAAATGTCGAAATATAAAACTATTGACCTCAAAGGATACGCGGATATTTTCAAAGCGTTATCCAATCCGCACAGGCTGAAGATATTTATGAGATTGGCCTGTTGTGGGTCGGAAGGAGTTGCGTGTAAGCCGGATAAGGTTTGCGAGTGCGTCGGGGATCTCGGCAGCAACCTCGGGATAGCAGCATCCACTATCTCCCATCACCTCAAGGAGCTTTATCGCGCCGGTTTGATCAGCACCAGGCGCAACGGGCAGCGGATAGAATGCTGGGTCGATCCGGAAGTGCTTGATTCGCTGGCGGTTTTCTTCAAAAGCAGGACGCAAAAGTAAAAAAAATTTTTACACTTTAATTTCGATATTTGTCGAAAAATAGTAATAAAGGAATGGGAAAGATGAGTAATACGGTATACGTGAACACCACCAATTTCAACGAACTGCTGGATCAGAGGATTACAGAAGTGCTCGGTTCCGAGGCCAATCGTGTCCTGGTAGGCGAAATGGCCTACGAAAACTTCCGCAAGCATTATGGCTGCGCCCAGTCTATGATGAAGGCCTTTATGGACGTTCTGGAACTGCATGACGACTTCTGGTTCAGAGCGCTGGGCGGGCTCCAGGGGGGTGGCGGATGCGGGCTGACCTGCGGAGCTCTGAATACCGGATTTATCTTGATCAACGCGAGAATTGGACGTCAAAAAATTGAAGACGGATTCAAGGGGCTGGTACCGATGCTTGAGTCCTGCCATCAGCTGGCGCATTGGTTTAAGCTCCAGTATAAAAGCACAACCTGCTCCGAGATTTCGGGGTACGATTGGCTCAATACTTCAGAAGTTATACAGCAGCACCTGAGCGAAAAAGGAAAGGAAAGACAGGAAAATTGTGCCAGGCTGACCAGCGGGACAGCCTTTAAAGTAGCGGAGATATTATATGCATCAAGGCAGGTTTGAGATTTTATAATTTTTGGCTTGTAATTCGATAGCTTTCGAATGGTAGTAATAATAAATATATAATAAGGAGGCAAATCATGGGCAAAGAAGAATCAAAGGGAACAAAAGGTATGGAGGGTTTTGACTTCGCAGGTTGCGGAAGCTGCTGCGGCGGCAGGCCGGCAACTGAAGAGAAAAGTGAAAAGAAGGCAGAAGAGAAAGAGAAGAGAAAGGAATTTATGGATTGCGGCAGCAATATGTGCCTGCCGGAGGATATGCCGGAAATGTGGAAGGACGAAGGCGGCGTGAAATCCTTTAAGGATGGTATCAAAAAAAGGATGCAGGATTTCTTCAGGACTGAAAAGCAAAAAGCATAAGGAGATAAGCAATGAAGGAACATGAAATCAAGAAGACGGTCAGGGAAAGGTACGGCAAGCTGGCAAAGACAAACAGCTCATGCTGTGGGCCCCAGGTTAAAAGTTGCTGCGGCGCGCCGGATGTAGCCGAAAGCATCAGTAAAAGTGTAGGTTACAGCGAAAAAGATATGGAATCGGTCCCCGAGGGAGCCAACCTGGGGTTGGGCTGCGGCAATCCCGTAGCACTGGCTTCACTTAAAGAAGGTGAAACGGTGGTAGACCTGGGTTCCGGCGCCGGCTTCGATTGTTTCCTGGCAGCCAAAGCCGTAGGCAAGAAGGGCAGGATCATTGGCGTAGATATGACGTCTGAAATGCTGGAAAAGGCCAGGGGTAATGCAGATCGAGGCGGCTATGAAAACGTGGAGTTCAGACTTGGCGAGATTGAAAACCTGCCTGTCGCCGATAATACCGCCGATATCGTCATCTCCAATTGCGTCATCAACCTCTCTCCGGACAAGGAGCGGGTCTTCAGGGAAGCCTATCGGATTTTAAAACCCGGCGGCAGGCTTATGGTATCCGACATTGTCCTGCTGGAGGATCTTCCCGGATCCGTTCAGAAATCGGTTGCGGCTTACATCGGCTGTGTGGCCGGAGCATCGCGTAAGGAGAAGTATCTTGAAGCAATACGGAAGGCCGGCTTTACAGAGATCAGCGTTGTGGGTGAGACCGGCTTTGGCACGGATTTCGTAGTGAACGATCCCACCATGAAGTCTATAGTTGAAGGCGAACATATTTCAAAGGACGATCTGAACAGAGCGGGCAGAGCTGTCAGAAGTATAAAGGTCAGCGCCTTAAAGAAAAATAAGTAGAGGGATTGGTTATGAGTAAAGCTGAGGAAGCTAGAACTGCATTCACAAAAGGATACAATTGTACCCAGGCCGTCTTATCAGCGTTCAGCGATGATTTCGGATTGGATAAAGTCATGGCATACAAAGTCGCTGCCGCTTTCGGCGGCGGCATGGGACATATGGGTAAAACCTGCGGCGCTGTAACGGGTGCTTTTATGGTCATCGGGCTGAAATACGGCCTGACAGAGACGGATGGCTCTCAATCGCACAGGGAGGCTTTCCGTAAAGTCCGGGAGTTTTCTGAGGAGTTCAGAAAAAAACACGGATCGATCACCTGCAGCAAATTACTCGGAGCTGATTTCGGTAATCCGGGGGAATTCCGCGAGGCCATGAATAAAGGTATTCCACAGCAAATCTGTCCCAAGCTCGTTCAGGATGCCGCCGAGATGGTTGAGACTATGATTGCATAGCTATGGATGGGGAATAATCCTTGCCCGTAGCATGTGTTGGATGATAGAATTGCCCAAAATTCATCCGTATTTCCGCAGAAATGATCTTAATCGGCGAAAACATCCATATCATCTCAAAAGTTGTCAGTGAGGCAGTCAGGAACCGGGATGCCGCTGCTATACAGGCGCTGGCGAAGGCGCAGGCAGAGGCCGGGGCGGATTATCTTGATTTAAATATGGGCCCGGCCAGAAAAGATCCCGAGGAGCTTGGAGCGTGGCTGGTTCAGACTGTCCAGGAAGTCACGGACATTGCCATATCGCTGGACACCATGAATCCCGCGGCTATGGAAGCCGGCCTGAAGCTATGCAGGAAAAGGCCGTTGCTTAACTCGGCATCGGGCAAAGCAGACAGCAAGGCCGGCATGATGCCGCTGGCGCCTAAATACAATACACAGATAGTCATCTCTGTAATCACAGACCGGGGATGCCCGCCTGACGTCGATTCACGCGTGGAGAGTATTATGGACACGGTAGCTTACGCTAACGGGCTGGGCATTAAGAACGAGGACATCTGGGTGGATCCCATAATTCTGCCGGTGAGCGCGGATCAGAAGCAGGTACGCGAGGCGCTGGAATTTATGAAAATCCTGCCCGACCTGCTTCCCGGCGTGAAGTCCGTAGTGGGCTTATCCAATGTATCCAATGGCACCCCTGCTCCTTTGAGGGGTATACTTAACCGCACCTATATGTTGATGCTGGAGAGGAACGGACTTTACTCCGCCATTGCCGATGTGCTCGATCCGGAGCTTATCGAGCTGAATAAAGGCGGAATACCGGATATCAGGGAACTGGTCGGTCATGTCATGGAAGGCAAGACTGTAAATACTGACGATTTAGATGAAAGAAGCCGAAGTTACGTAAAAACAGCGCGTGTCCTCCTGGGAGAGACATTATATTCTCATGCCTGGCTTGAATCCTGAGAAAAGAGGTATTTGATGGAGTATAAAGCGCCCCTGGAAACGTATTCAGGCAGTGTTAAAGAGGTTGTGATAGGGAAGGGTGATCGGTCCGTAAAGATAGGCGGCGAAAACATACTGCCCCTGCATTACTTTGAGGGAAAGGCCGCCAACAGGCCTAAAATTGCCCTGGAGATAGATGATAACTGCGCCGCAGGATGGTCTGAATGGGTGCTGGAACCGTATAAAGATGTCGTTGCCGACCCTGTGAAATGGGCAAAAAAATGCCTTGACCTGGGAGCCGACCTTATCTGCCTTCGGCTGGAGAGCACCGATCCCCAGGGAGCCAATATTCCTGCAGATGTAGCAGCGGCACTGGTTAAAAAGGTCGTTGCAGAGGTAAGTGCTGCCCTGGTTGTCTATGGCTGCGGCGATGACAAAAAGGATGCGGAGGTACTGGCTGCCGTGGCTGCGGCATGCAGCGGAGAGAACCTTCTCATTGGCCCTGCCGTAAAGGAGAATTACGAACCTCTGGCTAAAGCTGTCGCCGAGCATGGCCATTGCATCATCGCCCAGACCCCCATCGATATTAACCTTGAAAAAGAGCTCAATGTAAAATTGCTTAAGCAGCTTCCGCCGGAGAGGATCGTGATTGATCCGCTGAGCTCCGCCCTCGGCTACGGTATGGAGTATAGCTTCACTATCATGGAACGCACCAAGCAGGTTGGAGTGATTCACGGTGACTTCGCCATGCAAATGCCCATGATTGCCGATCTCGGTGGCGAGTGCTGGAAGACCAACCAGGCCAGGGCCGGCAGGGAGCAGGGTATATTATGGGAAGGTATTACAGCCATGAGCTTGCTGCTGGCGGGGGCTAATTTACTCGTGCTGCGCCATCCCGACAACTGCAGGATGATAAAAGAGGCCATCGACGGCAAATTATAGGAGGCTGGCAGTGGCTAATAATGAGAGGTCGAAAATCAAAGCCCTGAATAGTATCAGGTCGGATGACACCTGGGAGCCCATAGGTCATACACCTTTACCTGATATCACTGATCTAAGGAACTGGGACAGGCGTCTGCTCGAGACATGGAAGCCCCTTTACGTTCCTGTATCTGATAAATGCAATATGTGTACCTACGGGGAATGCGACCTTGCGGAAGGCAGGAGGGGCGCTTGCGGGATGGATTCCGCTATCTTCCAGGCAAGGCTCACACTGCAGGCCTGCTGCATCGGGACGGCCGGTGTCATTAAACGGGCCAGGAAAATCGTTGAGTACCTCGAGGAAAAGCGCGGGGCTGAACTTAAACTGGAGCTCGGCGATAAAGTCGGCATAGAAGCTCCGCATATTAGAACGGTAATAGGCCTGAAGCCGGCAACGCTGAACGATCTTCGGGAAGTACTTGTTTATGTAGAAGGGCAGCTTGCTGCATTACTTTCCGCTGCAAACAGCGGTGTAGAGCTGTCCAACCTGGATTTTGAATCCAAAGCCCTGCATGCTGCGATGCTCGGCCATGTGGCCATGGAGTGCGCTGATATAGCACAGGTAGCAGGTTTTGGTTTTCCGTCGTCCCGGGCCGATACTCCGATGGTGGATGTGGGTATCGGATCGCTTGCCCCGGATAAGCCAACCGTGCTTATGATAGGAACCGATACCGTTACGGCCGTCTGCCTGGCGGATTACGTAAAGGGCAATCATCTTGAGGAGAAGGTACAGGTGGCCTGTGTCGGCCCTGTGGCCCATGAGCTTGCCCGCTACTATCCCGGTGTTAAGGTTCCTGGTACCGTGTCGCAGCTTCCTGACCTGCTAAGCAGTAAAGCGGCAGATGTAATCGTTTGCGGAGGCGGCAGCCAGCTGGACAATCCGGCGGTTGAAGCCGTTGCAAACGGAACAGCTTTTATGGCTACAGATGCCGCAGCCTGCTACGGGCTGAATGACCTGACGGCAAATACCGTAGAAAGCATAGAGGAAGCTCTGGTGTCGGGTAAAGGGGCGCTGGTGCTTGACCCTGAAAAGGCAGCGGAAGTGGCTGTGAAGGCAGCACAGAAGGTATTCGCTGCCGGCAGGGCTGGGAAACGCAGCTTTGAATCCGCCTCCAGCAAGATGCGCGCAGGCCGCGGACCGATTATGGATACGGAGATCAGGAAGGTGGGGGCGCCGCTGGTGCTCGGTACGATTCCGGGAGTGATCGCTATCGTAGGCGGCTCGAACTATCCCGGTTCCCCGGATGATATAGCGGATATAGCGGAGGAATTTGCCAAGCGGAAATATATTGTTGTACTTGCAGGCGATTCTGCCGTTGCTGCAGCCCTGAAAAAGGACACCGAAGGCAAATCAATCTATGAAAAATATCCGCCCGATTTCGATGCCGGCGGCATAGTCAATATCGGGTCGGGCATTGCAGCTGCGCATATTTCCGGAGCGGCCATCAAGATCGCCAGTATATTCGCCACCCTGCCACTAAGAGCCAATTATGAAGTGGTAGCCGATTATATATTAAACCGCGTCGGCGCAGCCGGGCTTGCCTGGGGAGCCTGCGGTGAAGAGGAGCTGGCGCTGGCGACAGGCTGCAACCGGCTGGGCATCCCTGTAATCGTCGGGCCGCGGAGTATTAAATACGGCAGGTTGTATATCAGCGGCCAGGGAGGGACTGATTGGAGCGTTATGGACGGGCGTGAGAAGAAGCTGGTCGATACCGGAGAACCGTCTCCCGAGCACCTGCTCAATCTCCTGGATGACAAGGGAAAGGTAATGGTGGCGCTGGCCAAGCTTTGCATGAGGAAAAATGATACGCCGCAGGGGCGGGCAACCAAGTTGACCCACTATATCGGCCTGAGCAAACAGTATTGCGGCGGATTGCCCGAGGACATACACCTCTTTGTCAGGAGAGCCTCGGATATCCCCATCTTTTTTAAAAAAGAGGTCCAGGCCAGGCTCAGCGAGAAGGGCTGGCAGGAAAAGCCGGTGCTCTCGTTGCCTACTTTAATCGGCACTTATGCTTCGGAGGTGTCGCTGGATGAGGTCGTGCATTGATACATCAATCTTGCGCTATAATTACACATAACGTTAAATACACGGTAAAGCGGGTGATGGACATAAAATCTGCACGATGGGGGACAGTATGACGGAAGGAATTTTTCCGGTTGACATAGGGCCCCAGTATGAGGGCGAGGTTATCAGGAAAGCCGACGTGCGTATAGAGCTCGGCGGCCCCAACGTGCGGAGCAAGTTCGAGCTGGTGACGATCAGGGAACCCTCTGAAATTACCCACGAAAAAGTGGAGGTGATCGGTCCCGATATCGCTGAGTTTCCGGAGGAAAGCAGCCAGCCGGTTGCCTTGCTGGTTGAAGTGGCCGGCTCACGTCTGGAAAAGGATATCGAACCTGTGCTGGAGCGAAGGTTGCACCTGTATTTGAATTACATCGAAGGCGTATACCATATGAACCAGCGGCAGGATGTCTGGATACGCCTGCGCAAGGACTCCTTCAATAAAGGTTTGAAGTCACTGAAAATACTCGGCGATATGCTCATATTTTTATATACCTCGGAAATAGATATCATAGAAAAAATTCAGATTACGTTCATCACTGACGGCGCTAAAGTGGAGGAAATGCTGCCGCGCACCATGCAGATATACAACGCCCGCGATGAGAAGGCGCGTGGCCTGCGCGAATCCGATGTTGAGGAATTCTACAGCTGCGCGCTGTGCCAGAGCTTCGCCCCCACACATATATGTTGCATCACGCCCGAGCGCATTGCCAACTGCGGCGCCATCAACTGGTTCGACGGCAAAGCGGCCTACCAGCTCGATCCGGAGGGGCCTATACAATCGGTTAAAAAGGGTGACCTTATCGATGCGGTTCGCGGAGAGTATACCGGCGCCAATCAACTGGCTCTGGAGAAGTCAATGGGCGCGTATAACCGGGTTTACCTGCACAGCGCCTTTGCCTATCCGCACACATCCTGCGGATGTTTCCAGGCGATTTGCTTCTATATACCGGAGGTCGATGCCTTCGGTATCGTGCATCGGGATTTCGAGGGCGACACGGTCGTCGGCACACCTTTTACTACCATGGCCGGCGATACCAGCGGCGGACGGCAGGTGGAGGGATTTCTGGGCATAGCGCTGGAATACCTGCGCTCTCCCAGCTTTCTCAAGGCCGACGGCGGCTGGTACAGGATTGTCTGGATGCCGCAAATTATAAAAGAACAATTCCGTGATGCCTGTCCCATGGATCTGTACGATAAGATTGCCACGGAAAACGACGTTCACAACGTCGACGAGCTTGTGGAATTCCTCAACCGCGTAGGGCACCCCTGGGTCCTGGGCGAGATAAAGCTTCCGGCTTAAAGGAGAGAGAATTGGCTATCAAAGGCACTGATATCGTCAAGAAGCTGCCGGAAGGCGGCAAGAAAAACTGCAAAGAGTGCGGATTGCCCACCTGTTTTGCCTTTGCCATGAAGCTGGCCTCGGGCGGCATTGCGCTGGATAAATGCCCTTACATCGACCCGGCCGTCAAGCTCGAGCTCGAGGATGCGCTTGCTCCTCCCATCAGGCCGGTGACGGTGGGAACAGGAAGTAACGCCGTGCTGGTAGGAGACGAGCAGGTGCTTTACAGGCACGAAAAGACGTTCATACATCAGCCCGCCATAGCTGTCCTGGTCTCCGATGATGAGCCGGCAGCGGCGGTAGAAGAAAAAATCACCAGACTCAAAGAGCTGCAGTTCAGCTGGGTGGGGAAAACCCTGAAGGCGGATATGCTGGCTATACAGTGCAACTCGGGCGATCCTTCAAGATATGAAGCGCTGGTAAAAAAAGTACACAGCGCGGTCGATTGCCCGCTGATGCTGATCTCGGAAAACACGGATGCCTTACTGGCCGCCCATGCTGTCTGTGCGGATAAGAGGCCGTTACTTTATCCTGTTACTGCGGATAATATTGAAAAAATTATCCCCGTTGTTAAAGAAAGGCCCTCGCCCGTTGCCCTGAAGGCTGCAACTGTCGATGCACTGGTACCCCAGGCCGACCGCCTCAAGGAGGCCGGCATAGAGGAGATATTCCTCGCGCCGGATTCAGTGGACCTTAACTCGGCTATACGAGACGAGACGTTGATCAGGCGCGCCGCACTCAAACAGAGCTTCAGGCCGCTGGGTTATCCCGCTGTTGCCTTCCCCTGCTTCATGACGGAGGACAAAGCCCGTGAGATGCTCCTGGCCTCCATGTTCATTATCAAGTACGCAGGGATTATAGTGATTTCCCATATAGATGAGCAGTCATTATTGCCGCTGCTTGTGCAGAGGCTGAATATTTATACCGACCCGCGCATTCCCATGTCCATGGAGGAGAAGGTTTATCCTATCAATAATCCGGATGCCGCTTCCCCCGTACTGATTACCACCAACTGGGCGCTGACCTACTTTATCGTTGCCTCGGAGATAGAAAGCAGCAAAGTCCCTTCTTGGCTCTGTGTAAAAGAGGCGGGAGGACTGGGAGTGCTCACAGCGTGGGCGGCAGGTAAGTTCAGCGGCGACAACATCGCTCCTTTCATCAAGAAGTCCAATATCGAGCAACAGATCAACCACAGGAGGCTCATCATTCCCGGCAAGGTGGCCCGTATCCGTCACGAATTAACGGAGGCCCTGCCTGATTGGGAGATCATCGTGGGCCCCCGTGAAGCCAATGAAATCCCATCCTATTTGCCCAACCTGGTAAAAAGCTGGAAGAGCTGAGGTATAGATGATATTGCGAGGGGCACAGCCAGGCGGCAATCTCCCCGGCGAAACACTTTCAAATATCCTGATCGAAGGACGCCGCCATCGGCGTCACCTGGTAGACATCCTTCAGGAGATACAGGCTGCGGAAGGCTATCTTTCCAGGGATGCCCTGCGCGAGGTAGCGCTATTTCTGGACCTGCCTGCGAGCGCGGTCTGGGGTGTGGCAACCTTTTACAACCAGTTCCGCTTTTCTCCGCTGGGCAGACATCCGGTCAGGGTTTGCATGGGCACTGCCTGTCACCTGGCGGGCGGCCGGTTGGTGCTGGAGGCCATGGCCCGTGAGCTTGAAATCGATATCGGCAGCACCGGTGAAGATGAGGAGTTCAGCCTGGAAAGGGTGGCCTGCATCGGCTGCTGCGCGCTGGCTCCTGTGCTTACCATCGGAGCAGATGTCTATCCCCACATGACGCCTCCCAGGGTGGAGGAGGTCCTGGTGGCGATTAAACCTGCGGGCGCCGGCAAGAGTAAGGAAAACCGGAAACAGAGATGACCTTCGATGACATCTACCGGCGGGCACGGGCACAGTGGGAATCGCAATACAGCGGCGAAACCCCACTTGTTTTAGTAGGCACGGCTACCTGCGGCCGCGCGGCCGGCTCGATGGCCGTTCTGGAGGCTTTCAGGCGCGAAATTGAAGGGAATAATGCCCGTGCGCAGGTCTCTGAAGTGGGTTGCATGGGGCTGTGTTCCTACGAACCTCTGGTCATTATCATCAAACCGGGCGACTTCTCCGTGTGTTACCATCACGTAACTCCCCAGGTTGTGCCTCAGCTGGTGCAGGGATATTTGCTGGGCGATGACGCCTGCCTGGACCTGGCCCTGGGCACGGTGGCGGGTGGCGACGGCGAACCTGTCTATATACCCGAGCTCGAGCGCTTTTCCCACGAGACGAGATTACTGCTGGGTCAGTGCGGCTACAGCTCGCCGCTGCAGATCGATCACTATATTGCCAGCGGCGGATACAGAAGCCTGAGCACAGCCCTGAAAATGAAGCCGGTTGATATTATCAGGACAATTGACAGATCAGGGCTGAGAGGCAGGGGAGGTGCCGGTTATCCCATTTCTGCCAAGTGGCAGCTCTGCCGCAAAGCCGGGGGAAAGACAAAATATATCATCTGCAACGCCGATGAGGGCGATCCGGGCGCCTTCATGGACAGGGTGCTGCTGGAAAGCAATCCGCAGGCTGTCCTGGAGGGTATGGCGATAGCGGCGTATACGGTAGGGGCACATGAAGGCTTTATCTATATCAGGGAGGAGTATCCACTGGCCATAGAAAGGCTCAAGCTTGCGCTGGCACAGGCGGAAGCAAACGGATTACTGGGTAAAAATATACTTGATAGCGGCTTCGGCTTCGCGATTGAAATAACCAGGGGCGCCGGCGCCTTCGTATCCGGCGAGGAAACGGCCATGATGGCCGCGCTTGAAGGCAGGCGCTCATGGCCGGAATTCCGTCCGCCATATCCGGCCGAATCCGGCCTCCATGGCAGGCCAACCCTGGTGAATAACGTCAAAACACTGGCTTATATCCCGCTGATAATCGAACGGGGTGATAAGTGGTTTAGCGGAATAGGGACGAAACAAAGCCCGGGGACGGCGCTTTTCGCCCTTGCCGGCAAGCTTAATAACACCGGGCTGGCGGAAGTGCCGATGGGTACGACCCTGGATACCCTGGTATACCGCATCGGCGGAGGCATCCGGGAAGGTAAGAAATTCAAGGGTGTGCAGATCGGAGGCCCTTCGGGAGGCTGCCTGCCTGAAAGTTTGCTGAACACCCCCGTAGATTTCGATTCGTTAAAAGATGCCGGCGCCATCATGGGTTCCGGCGGCGTTATTGTGATGGATGAAGACAACTGCATGGTGGATACGGCGAAATTCTTTGTGGATTTCAGTCAGAGGGAGTCCTGCGGTAAATGCACACACTGCCGCATCGGCACCTGGCAGATGCTGGATGTCCTGGAGAATATTACGACGGGGAAAGCATTGATGGAGGACCTTGATTTACTTAAAGGGCTGGCCGAGGATGTTAAGAACGGCTCTCTGTGCAGCCTGGGCAGGATGGCGCCCAACCCGGTTCTCACTACGCTGCGCTACTTTGGAGATGAGTATCAGGCACATGTGCTGGAAAAACGCTGTCCGGCGCGTGTCTGCAAGGAGCTTACCGCCTACTACATTCTGCCTGAGAAATGTGAACGCGGCTGTGACCACTGTGTGCTGGCCTGCCCGGTCGAGGCCATTTTCAGCGACGATAAAGGGCTCAAGGTGGTTGACCAGTCGAAGTGCACCAAGTGCGGCAGTTGTGAGCTAGTTTGTCCGGTGGAGTATAATGCTGTAGTAAGATTATCACCGGTCAGCCTGGTCCCGCCGGACCGTAGAACAAGGCCGGAAACAACTTCTAAGGAGCTTTAATTCCATGTCGGTTACCATCGCCGTAGCGGGCAAAGGCGGTGTGGGGAAAACAGCGATATCGGCCATTCTGGTCGATTTTTTGTGTGGAAAGGGGACTGTGCTTGCGGTGGACGCTGACCCCAGCACCAATCTCAACGAAGCCCTGGGGGTGAACCTTGTCAGTACGCTAGGCCGGACAAGGGAGAAAATGACCGACGATATAAAAGGCGGACGGTTGACCATGGCCGCCTCCAAGCAGGAGATACTGGATGCCAGGATTCATGAATCGCTGGTGGAAACGCCCCGCTTCGACCTGCTGGCCATGGGACGGCCGGAAGGCCCGGGCTGCTATTGCGCCGCCAACCACATGATACGTTTTTCCGTGGACAAACTGGCTAAAAGCTATGACTATATCGTCATGGACTGCGAGGCCGGATTGGAGCACATCAGCCGCCAGACCACGCAGGACATCGACTATCTGCTGGCCGTCACCGATCCCACGATGCGCGGTTTGAACACCGCTATACGGCTGCAAAAGCTGGCCGGTGAGATGCGTACCAATATTAAAGGCGGTGTACTGCTGGTGGTCAACAGGCTGAGAAACGGGATGCCGGATGAGATCAAGGATGCAGTGGCACAATCGGGGCTGATGCTCTTTGCCACCATCCCGGAGGATCCCAATATTTCCGACCTGGACGTTAAAGGCAAGCCGCTGGTTAACCTTCCGTTCGACTCCTCATTCCGTCGGGCGGTACAGGAGATTCTCTTCAGGCTCAAGATAAAATAGAAACATTACTATATTATGACATCCGGGATTTTGCTTTCAGGCGAAAAATGAGTATAAGGCAAAGCAAGCTGGTCAATCTGGCGGATATCGAGGGGAAGGTCAGCCCCCATGCCGCGCAGGTAAGAGGCGCGCTCAAGATGAGGGCTGAGGCGCTAAGCTATGTTAAGGATGTAGCGGCGCTGGCGGCATATTTGGGTGGAGCAGTGGAGAACCCGGGCCTGGGCGAGGACTGGGCGGTAAGCAAGGAAATCTACCCGGGAGTCAGCATCCTGTTTGCCTTTAACAGGGCAGACGAAGAGTTCCCGGCGCGTGTCCGAGCGCTTTACAGCGGGGATAAAGTCAGGACCGTCAAGGGTGATGAACTGGCCGCCGTAACAATATCCTGCGCCAACCAGCTTCTAAGATATGTCAGGCAAAGTAATCCCGACACGAAACTACCGGAGGTATGCTACAAAGTATAAAGGAGATAGCCCGAGCCTATGAATGATGAACTGAGGACATTTATGGATGCCAAGTTTCACATACCACCCATTGATGGTGAGGACAAGGTCTGTGATCTGGAAGAGGCTATCCGGAAAAATGTGCGCAAAGGCATGTCCATTCACTTCGCGGGCAAGGGAGGCGCCCTTTTTTACCAACTCGTACGTGAATTCTGGGACAAAAAGCCCGAATTTACACTGATAAGCCCTTCTCTATCGGGGCTGCTGCTTGTCCTCATACGGGGCGACATGCTCAAGAAAGCAGTCATAAGCTTCACCGGAAACTCCTATCCCACTCCGGGCCCCAACCCGCTGGTACAGAAGGCGTATATCTCCGGTGCAGTGGAGTTTGAGAACTGGACCATGCTAACCATCACGCAGCGCCTGATAGCCGGCGCCATGGGCTGGGACTTCATCCCCACCAATTCGCTCATCGGCAGCTCCATGGCCGAGGAGAACAAGGATTCCTTCGCAGTCATTGAATCTCCCTTCAACACGGGAAACAAGGTCGGCATCATGAAAGCGATTAGGCCGGACATCACGCTGGTTCACGGGATAGCCGCCGATCGCAGTGGCAACACTATTTTATCCTATCCTTTAAGCGTGGATGCCTATGGCGCCTGGGCAGCCAAAGAAGGCTGCATAGTGACAGTGGAGAATATCGTCCCCACCGAGTACATACGCAGCCATGCCCATGTGGTTCGCATTCCGTCCTACATGGTAAAAGCGGTCTGCGAGGTGCCCTTCGGGGCGCATCCCGGCGGGTTGCCCAATATGGGCGTGCCGCAGTTCGAGGGATATTTCGATGACTATGAGTTCGCCACCGTGATCCGTGAGGCCTCCATGGATGAGACCAAGTTCCTCAATTTCATACAGGAATGGATACTCGGCTGCCGCGATAACAAGGAATACATTGAGAAGATCGGCAAGGATAGGCTGCGCTACCTCAAGGACAAGGCCAAACCGCATTCATGGGTGATGGAAACGCTGGCGATGGCGCCGGGCGTGGAATTCGATAAGGAGGCCAACAGGCTGGAGAGGATGGTCATTGCGGGCAGCAGGTTCATCATGGAAAGGTGCAAATCGAAAGGGTATAAGACCATCCTGGCGGGCATAGGCCTTTCCAACCTGGCGGCATGGATGGCTACCTATAAGCTGAAAGAAACGGGCTATGATGTAGACCTGGTGGCCGAAATTGGCATGTACGGCTACCTGCCCAGGCCGTCAGACCCCACCGTCTTCAGTATGCACAACTTCCCGTCCTGTAAAATGCTGTCCAATATCGAGACCGCCCTGGGCGTGATGGTAGGAGGCTCCACCAACACCTGCATGGGCGTGCTTGCAGGAGGGCAGATCGACGTTCACGGGAACGCCAACTCCACAAAGATGCCCGGTGTTTTCTACATGGTGGGCTCCGGCGGCGCCAATGACATAGCCACCACGTCTCTGGAAACGATAGCTTTCTGCTCGTCGGGAAAGGAAAGGCTGGTGGAGAAGGTGCCCTATATCACTTATCCGGGCGACAGGGTGAAGACACTGGTCACGGATGTGGGTATCTTCGAAAAGCTCGACGGCAAGGATACATTTACACTTACGGCCTATATACCTTACGCTACTGCTTTAAAGGAAGAAGAAGCCATCAAGGGTATCAGGCAGGTGGTTGCCTGGGAACTGGATGTTGCGCCCAGACTCAAGAAGATCGACCTTCCCTCACATGAAGAAAAAATGATGGTCAGGCTGCTTGATCCCCGCGGCGATTACACTAAATCATAAGGTAGTTATTATTCGTAGGGGCGTACCTTCAGGTGCGCCCAGAGCATTTACATTGTATTACACAGCATTTTGCGGACGGGCTTTCAAGCCCGTCCCTGCGGTTGAATGATTAGCCCGTCCTTCCGAACTCCTTGCGTAGCTGCTGCGAGCTGAGGTGAATCATGGTGGGCCTGCCGTGGGGGCAGGTGCGCGGCTGTGAGCTACGCTCGAGCTGGACTATGAGGCGCCGCATTTCCTCCATTTCCAGCACGTCTCCGGCCCGTACGGCGCCGTGACATGCAAGTGTCTGCGCCGCCTTTTGCTCCTGCTGAGCCCTGTCCTGTTCACCACCGAGCGTATCGAGCAATTCTTTCAGCGTATCCGTCAGGTTGGCAGCGTTGAGCATGGCGGGGACCGTCCTCACCAGGCAGATCCTTTCACCGAAAGTTTCAATATCGAAGCCGAATTCCTTCAGTAGCTGTCCGCTGTTTCTGTAAGCCTGTTCCTGGGTGGGAGATAACTCGATGGCAAGCGGCTCCAGCATGCCCTGTATTTCCGGCTTGCTGGCAGCCCGCTGCGCCGTTAATCTGTCAAAGAGGATACGTTCGTGGGCGGCGTGCTGATCGATGAGGTAAAGGCCCTCAGGCCCCTCCGCCAGTATATAGCTGGCCGAAAGCTGCCCCAGGGTGCGCAGGACGGGCAGGGCGGCTGTGGCGGCTGCAGCCCTCTCCCATAGTGACAGCGCCTGTGCATCTTCACCGGACGTAATACTGATATTGGGTAACGGCGCCTTCTCCAGCGTCTGCCTGAGCGCTTTTTCCACTGCCGTGAAAACGGCGTTGTTATTGCGGAACTTCACTTCGATTTTAGTGGGATGGACGTTGACATCCACCTCTTCAGGCGGGATGGCGATATTTAAAATAACAACGGGATGCCTGCCCGTCATCAGCAGCCCCTGGTAGGCGGTATCGACGGCCCTCGCCAGCAGGCTGTTGCGCACGTAGCGCCGGTTGACAAAGAAGCTCAGGTAGCTGCGGCTGGAGCGCTGGACGGACGGGGGACTGGTAAGTCCGCCGAGTTTAACCAGGTCGTCACCGCTTTCGACGTTCAGCATCTTCTGCGCCGTTTCGCGGCCGTAGAGCTCAGCGACCGTGGAGCGCAGGTCTCCATCGCCCGAAGTGCGCAGGTTCACCCGCCCGTCTACCTGGAGGTTGAATTTTACATCGGGGAAGGCCAGGGCATACTGGCTGACTACATTGGCTATATGACCGGCTTCAGTATTCGCCGATTTTAGAAATTTAAGCCTGGCCGGGAAGTTGCGGAACAGGTGCCTTACAGTGAACGTAGTACCCTGTGGTCTGCTTCTCTTTTCTTTTACTGCAATCTCGCCGTTTTCCAGCCGCAGGTACGCAGCGGCAGCGGAGGCGTTATTGCTGGTGAGCATCTCCACATCCGCCACCGAGGCTATGCTGGGCAGCGCCTCGCCGCGGAAGCCCAGTGTATTGATGTGCTCGAGGTCATCCAGCCCGGTGATCTTGCTGGTGGCATGGCGGAGGAATGCAACCTCGGCCTCCCGTTCGTCAAGCCCGCTGCCGTTATCGGTGACCCGTATCAGGCTGACGCCGCCGTTCTGGGCCTCTATCGTGATCTCTGTGGCGCCTGCATCCAGCGAGTTTTCCAGCAGCTCTTTAACCACCGAGGCGGGCCTGTCCACCACCTCACCGGCGGCAATTTTGGAGGTGACTTCAGGGGGCAGGACATGGATCGGCATGGGATTATTTTACTACATATCAATACATGTCATTGCCAGCCCCGAAGCAATCGGGGCGTGGCAATCTCCTGGTATAAACCGGACAGGAGGAATGCTTAATATGCTCCGCTTAGTGCTTAAAAGGAATATCTTGATTTACCAGTCAATAAACGGATACAATACTTTGTTTCCCCTCATTATCGTCCGTGCATTAATAGTTGAAGGAGGCCTCACCGACCATGATAGAGCAGTCTATGGAAGAGCGTAAACCGGCCGGCATATTGCCACCGCACGTGAGGGCATTTTACAGGAAAGCGGAGGAGAACTATGAAGATTTCTGGGAGGAGGCTGCCCTCAACTCCGTGCATGACATCCACTGGTTCCGCAGATGGGACAGGGTATTTGAGCACAACTACCCGACTTTCAAATGGTATACAGGTGGCCGTACAAATATCTGCTGCAGCGCCCTCGATTACAAGGTAATGATGGGGAAGGGGGCCAAAGCGGCTTATATAGCTGAATCCGGCGACACCGGGGAGATCAGGACTGTAACCTATATCCAGCTGCTTAACCTGGTAAAGCAATATTCCGCCGCACTGCGTGGAATCGGCGTGGAAAAAGGCGACCGCATTGCCATCTATATGCCCATGGGCATCGAGTCTGCCGGGATGATGCTGGCCTGCGCCAGGATTGGCGCAATTCATGTGGTCATCTTCGCCGGATTTTCACCCAGGGCTATCGCCGACAGGGTGGAGCTGAGCGGAGCCAAATATGTGATTTGTAAAGCCAGGGGATCCCGGCGCGGCAAACCGGTTCAGCTCAAAGAGATGGTGGACGACGCCCTGGAAAGGCTGCCCGAGGGCCACGGCTTCAGGAACACCGTCGTCCTGGATGCGCCCGAGGATAAAGACATCCCACTTAAACCGGGACGGGATATCTTGTGGAAGGAATTTCTGACAAAGGCTGAAGGCCAGAGTGGGGATTACGTTGAGACGGAGTCCAACGAGCCGCTTTTCCTGCTGCCGACATCCGGCACCACCGCCAGGCCCAAGGTCAGCCTGCAGAACCATGCCGGTTACCAGGTATATATCTATTCCATGGCAAAGTGGATTTACAACCTTGATGCCGATGATATCTGGTTCTCAACTTCGGATATAGGCTGGATCGTGGGACACAGCTACAATATTTACGCGCCCCTGCTGCATGGCTGCACATCCATACTTTATGAGGGTACGCCGGACTATCCCCGTAATGATATGTGGTACGACCTTATCGAGCGCAACCGGGTAACCGGCATGTTCACCTCCCCCACAGGCATACGCGCGCTGGCAAGGTTCGGCGTGGAGCCGGCCCGGAAGCATAATTTGAGTAGTGTGCAGAGGGTGGTCTGTGCCGGAGAGGTGCTCAACCCTGCCGCCTGGAGATGGTTCCAGGAAGAGGTTTTCGAGGGGAAGATACCTGTTATCGACCATATGTGGCAGACGGAGACGTCCGGCGCTATTATCGGTAATCCCTATGGATTAGGCATGGCGCCCATCAAGCCGGGCTCTGCCGCGTTTCCCACGCCCGGCGTAATAGCGGATATCGTTGATGAGAAGGACGGACGTTCCCTGGGCGTCGGTGAAAAAGGCATACTGGTGATCAAGAAGCCTTTCCCCGGGCTTACGCCGACCCTCTGGGGCGATCCCGAACGTTACAGGACCGACTACTGGGAGGCGCGGCCGGGCACAAAGGGAATGTACTACGCAGGCGATGCTGCCGAGCGGGACGAGGACGGCTATATCTGGTTTGCCGGGCGCGCCGATGAAGTCATGAAAATCGCCGCCCACCGCATCGGCACGATCGAGGTTGAGAACGCCCTGGTATCGCACCCGGCGGTAGTGGAAGCGGCTGTCACCGGTGTTCCTGATGAGCTGCGGGGAGAGGTTGCCAGCGCCTTCGTGGTGCTTAATAAAAACTACCAGCCCAGCGATGCGCTCAAGAAGGAACTGATGGACCACGTGCGAAAAGAGATGGGCGCCATCATCGTGATGAAGGATATCGGCTTCCTCAACATGCTTCCCAAGACACGCAGCGGCAAGATCATGCGCCGCGTTATCAAGGCCCTGCTCACCAATAAGGAGTTGGGTGACCTTTCCACAATAGAAGAAGAGGCATCTGTGGATGAGATACGGGAGGCCATCAGCAAGATCGGGAACGTTTAGTTCTTTATCACGGCATTGCGAGGAACGCAGTGACGAGGCAAACTTCTGAACACCTTTAAAAACGTAGGGGCGGGACTTCAAGTCCCGCCCGCATTATATATACCCCACCTGAATTCTAAGGGTGGGGACAGGGGTGAGCCCATATTATAGCAGTAAAATTAACTAGGACCCATTATGCCATTGTTTAAAAAACAGCCCAATAGGAATCTCTGAAATGAGTCAAACAGGTTCAAATAATAAAGGCATTTCGTTCCACGTGCGGCCCTCAAGCTCACGCCCAGCTCTTTTCTTGTTGAATCCACCCCACTGCTTAAAAAAGAATGGTATCCCAGCATTCGTACATTGATCACGTAGTTCGATGACCCACGAGCTATGCATAGGACGGGCGCCGGGCCCTGATTCTCCACCGACAATAACCCAGTCAATGTCGGTAAAATCAACATGGCCAATTGGACCTAAAAGTGGTTCAAATGAAATGAATTTTATTCGAGCATCAGTTTGCCTTAAATGAACTATCCTGAAAAGATAATCATTATGTTCGACAGTAATCCCCATCCAGATGTTATCTGCCCAATGCAACATGGGGGATAGGCGCAGCAAGTTCTCAGAACGTTTGGTAAGAATTTGGTAATTGTGCCACCGCGCATTATTCATAGTGTCAAATACCGATAGTATGAAATCATCGGTAACATGTTCGTGGAAAAGATCACTCATCGAGTTAACAAAAATGGTCTGGGGCCTTTTCCATTTTAGTGGCAGTGATAATAAATTGTAGTGCATTACTGGCTCAAATCCGTTCGTATAATTTGGATTACCCATAGCTTGAAGGCGCAGAGCCATTCGTTCTGCATAGCAATTCTTACAGCCGGGACTTATTTTTGTACATCCTGTCACCGGATTCCAAGTAGATTCAGTCCACTCAATGGATGACGAAAAAGACAAGTTAATTCTTCTTTTTGAGGTTACTTGAATTAAATCTGACCAATGCTTCCCAGTCAATTTTGTTATTACTACAGAATCTCTTACTGAACTCAATAGTAAATTTATTGACTATTTTTGAATACTCTTCAAGGTATTCGTCATTTTTTTCTTTGGATTTATGGCCTAGAGGAACTATCAAATCAAGATAAAGTTTGTCATTACCAGAGATAAATTCCCAAAATTGTTGACCACAATATTTAAAATATTCACCTTTGTCTGGATTGTTATCCCGTCCGTAACAACAGCCATTAATTGCGACTACTTGTACGGAAGTCCTATTTGCACGTAGAACACGCTTGGCTTTTCTAAAATTGTTAAGCATGTCTTTAATCTGACCACTGTTTGCCCAATTAGGACCAGATTTGACGGATACAATATATATTATCCCGTCTTTGCTAAATTCCAGATCAACTCCCTCTGCAGGCGATTTTTTGCCTTGGAATACAGTTTGAGCGACAAAAATGGCGACTCCTTCAATAAAATCTCCGAAAATAGTCTCTTCTCGCGAAGATAAATAAGCGTCCAGTAGGTTGCGTATTAGCATTTCAGAAGTAAGAATATTCTTGGCTTTAAATAAATAGGGGTTCTTCTTTTTTAGTATTTCATTCAATTTCATTGATGATAGGCGGTCTAATCTTCTTTGATGAAAATGGTCGATATTTTTTTCAACATAATCCGTAACCTGGCTAATCTTTATCGATTTCATACTCCCCATTTCCCTCACATAAGTAGTATTTTGGCGTGGAACCGATCGTTTCTTTCATTATTTTGCAGTATTCAGGAAGGATTTCAATTCCTATACAGTTGCGCTTAGCTTTTGAGCAGCTTTCAATGTACTGCCTGAACCTGCAAACGGATCAAGAACCCAATCCCCGTCTTTTGTAAATAATTTAATAAACCATTCTGGTAAAGCTTCAGGAAACACAGCGCTGTGATTTTTATTCCCGCACTCAGTTGCAAGATGTAAAACATTTGTGGGATAGGCTTTATTTCTATCAAGCCAATTAGATATATTTTTCCCAAATCCGCTACCAACTCTGGATTCGTCCCTTTTCTTATCAGTTGCGCTTAATCTCTTGAGCCTTGTCTTTGCCCAATCTCCCACTGGGAGCATAACGGCTTCTTGGTACATGTGAAACTTCTTAGATTTATTGAATTGAAGGAGCCGCTCCCAAGAATCCCTGAAACGATTGGGCCATTTTCCCGGGTAGCAATTTTTTTTATGCCAGATAAACTCCTCAGTCCAGAACCAGCCCTGTTTGCGCATTTCAATTATTAATTCCATAACATATGTATGGCGCTCGCCGTTTACTACCCTCTCCTTAATATTGAGAATAAATGTACCTGATGGATCTAGAATCCTTAGAAGTTCTTTGGATATCGGCAGAAACCATTGAACATAATTATCCGGATGTATCCCACCATAGGTGTTTTTTCTCTGGTCTGCATACGGGGGAGAAGTGAAAATTAAGTCAATGGAATTATCTTCCAGCTCAGGTAGTTTATAAGAGCAGTCCCCGAGAATGATTTTGGTTTCTATATCCAAACTCATTGCTTATTTATTATATAATAGAATAAATGTTCTAATAAAGTAAACAATATTGCCAATATTACTTACTATGTCCCAATTGACCGATTTCCCTGTTCAGGAAATAGCTGATCACGGTGCGGATGGCGACGATGGCAATCAGGACAGCAACTTCTTCAAGGCTTGGTTTGACTATGGTGCGGATGATGTCGGCGGCGATGAGGAACTCCAGCCCCAGAAGCAGGTAGCGGCCGAGGTCTATGCGGATTTTCTCCAGCGGGACGGGTTTCCCGGTTTTACCAAGGTAAGCTGACTGGGCGCGAATGAATTCGATAAATCCCACAACGACACCCCACAGCACAATGAAGATGCCCAGCATACCTATGCCAAGAGAGATGTACTCAAGAACCTGTACTACGATATCCATGCCCCACATATGTAAGTGCCCGTATTTTAGGACAAAGAAAAACGGATAACAAGGCACGATTGCCTGCGCTGTTGCCTGCCGGACATCAATCCATTAAGATTTAGATTAATTCTGAAAGTACGTGCGAGTTAAAGGGGGGATGAAACATGCTCTATACTGAGGGTAAAATCGGCCGCGTTTTTGTGATCAGGTTGGAAGATGATGATATGCTGCCGTCGTGCATCGAGCAGTTTGCTGCCAAGCACAATATTAAAGTCGGGCAGGCTATACTGGTAGGCGGCATTGAGAGCGGCAACCTGGTAGTTGGACCTCGCAAAAATACAGAGATGCCGCCTGACCCCATTGGTGCCCATTGATGGCGTTCACGAAGTCGTTGGAGTTGGTGTGCTGGCGCCGGATAAAAAAGGCAAGCCTGTGCTGCACATGCATGCTGCCCTGGGGAGATCGGGGAAAACGACCACCGGCTGCGTGCGCATGGGAGTGAAAACCTGGCAGGTGGGCGAGGTGGTGCTTTATGAGATACTGGGCGCGGATGTGGCACGCTTGCCGGACAAGAAGACCGGCTTCGAACTAATGGTTCCCGGCAAGAAAAGCGATAGGTTGTAAAGCGGAGGGACAGGGAAATGAGCGCGGGATTCGACAGCCAGGCGGTCCGTTATGAGATGTCTTTGACTCCGGATGAAGCGCGAGCAGGCGCGAAAAGGATACTCAACAGGGGAGGCAAGAAACTGGAGGTAACCATCCCGCCCGGCTCGGGAGACGGGACGGTGGTGAAGCTGACCGGCGCTTTAAAGGTTACCGACAACCGCGACGGAGATATCCTTATCACGGTCCGCGTAAAAGATGCACCGGCCGGAGTTGTGGTAGTAGATGATGCCACGTTCTCCCGTGAGGTGCTGCAAAGCGCGTTGCCCGTAGCGGTGGACTTCTGGGCGCCCTGGTGCGGCCCCTGCCGCATGATCGCACCTATCATGGACAAGCTGTCGGGCCGCTACTCTAGCCGCATGAAATTCTGCAAAATCAATGTTGACGAAAACCCTGCTTCAGCTTCACGGTTCCAGGCCATGAGCATACCGCTGCTGGTCTTCTTCAGGGACGGCGAAGAAGTGGACAGGAGCGTGGGGGCATTGCCTGAATCGGAGTTACGCTTTAAAATAGACCAGGTCCTGGGCTAATAACATCCAATTTACGGGAGGTCAGTCATGGCAGGTGTAAAACAGCAGGTAATAACCGTACCGTCAGCGTACGTCAACGCTTTCATTGTTCAGGGGGAGAAGTCGATCATCGTAGATACCGGCCTTCCCGGCTTCGAAAATAAGATTCTGGCTGCCATGGAACGGCACGGTATAAAACCTGCTGACATCGCACTGATAATCATCACTCACGGGCACAACGACCATTATGGAAGCGCCGCATATTTAAAGGCCAAGACAGGCGCCCCCGTAGCCGTGCACAGGGCCGATACCGAGACCCTGCGGACCACCGCCAGCCGCCCTCTCTACCCGGTAGGAACCAAGGGGAAAGTCATGAATTTCATGGCAAAAATGGTGAAAGAGCCGGTGGTACAGGCGCTGGAACCGGACATTCTAGTCGAGGACGAGACGAGCCTGGTCAACTACGGGATAGCAGGTAGAATCATACCGATTCCCGGGCATACACCGGGCAGTCTGTCGATTATGCTGGACGGCGGATGTATCTTGACCGGTGACCTTATCTTCGGCGGGCTGATCCGCAAACGCGCACCGGGCTTTCCCTACTTCTGCGAGGACATGCCCGCACTGCTGAAAAGCATACAGGCGGTACTCGATCTGAAGCCGAAAATAATCTACGCCGGACACGGCGGGCCTTTCACGGCAGCGTCTGTCCGGCGCAGGTTTTTTCACTAAAAGGTTAATAGCTTATTTAAGCTGATCCCGGGTGTAATCGAGCACACGGCGCGCCACGACTAGTGTATTGATCTGGCCGGTGCCCTCGAAAATATCGTTGATCTTGGCGTCCCGCATGAATTTTTCAAACAGCAGCTTGCGCGAGTAGCCCAGCGGGCCCATCAGCTCCACCGCCCTCTGGGTGATCAGCGTGGCGGCGCGGCCTGCCTTGGCCTTGGCCATGGACGCCTCCAGCGCGTTGGGCGTCCCTCCCTGCAACTGCCACATGGCGCGCATTACAAGCAGGTGGGCAGCCCTCCAGTTGGCCTCCATCTCCATGAAATCACGCTCGATGGCGGTCTGCTTGCTGCGGGGAACATCATAGCGTATTTTAATACCCTGCTTATCGAGCTCATCCTTCAGCATATCCAGAGCAGCCCTGGTCACGCCGAGCGCCTGCGCCGCTACCAGCGGCCGGGTGACGTCGAACGTAGCCATCGCGCCCTTGAAGCCCTCCGTCTTGGTCTTGACCTCGGCTTTGCCCAGGATGTTGTTGAAAGGTATGCGGCAGTCGTTGAAAGTAACGGTAACGGTGTCGCTGGCTTTGATGCCCAGCTTCTTTTCCAGCTTCTCGACCTTCATGCCCGGTGTGCCGGCTTCCACTACGAACGATTTCATACCGGCGCGGCCGGCGGATTTATCCACGGTGGCCCAGACCACGATGATGCCCTCGGAGAGGTCGAGCGCCCGATGCCCCATGGTTACGAAAATCTTTTCACCGTTAAGCACCCAGTAATCACCATCACGGGCTGCAGTCGCCTGTATGGCGGATGTATCGGATCCTGCGCCCGGTTCAGTCATAGCCATGGCGCCCCATTTGGGCTTGCCCTGGTTAAAGCGGGCGAGGAACCTTCCCCATTGCTCCTGGGTGCCCGCTGCGAAGACGGCGGCTCCACCCAGGCCGGGTCCGGGGCTGGCAAGATAAAGGCCGGCATCGCCCCAGCAGAGCTCCTCCACCATAAGCGCTCCCGCCACCCCCAGTCCGGTCAGAAAACCCTTGCCGCGCAGGTTCCACATGGTATCGATGAGCTCCTGCGGTTCCTCGTGCTCGTGTTCGTCATAGTACCGGCTGACGGGCCGGAAAAGCGTTTGTGCTATATTGTGAGCTTCTTCGACTTTGGCTTTGTCTTCAGTTGAAAGTTCAAAATCTATCATCTCTGCAGTCCTCCTTTATACTATGGCCATGCCCGTGAAAGCAGTGAAGCCGCGACCGTTCCTGAACCAGAGCTCCACGGGATTGTCCCGCACGTAACCGTGGCCCCCCATCACCTGGACGCCGTAGTCGGTAACCAGCATCGCCATATTGTCGGCATACATCTTGGCAAGGCAGGCTTCCCTGGTGGCGTCTTCTTTTTTATCCAGCTTCCAGGCAGCTTCCCAGTTGAGCAGGCGCGCCGCGTCCACCTCTATGGCCATATCGGCCAGCATGAAGGCGATGGCCTGGCGTGCCGCAATGGGCTCCCCGAAGGCATAGCGCTCCTTGGCGTAGTCGCGGGAGAATTCGAAAGAGCTGCGCGCCACGCCCACCGCCATGGCGGCCAGCGCAACGCGGGAAAGATTGGACAGTCTTTTACAATCGCAACCGGCGCTGCCGCCGAGACGGTTTTCGGCAGGTATCTTGCAGTTTTTAAGGGTCAATTCATAGGTGGCCAGCGCCTTGATGCCCATGTTCTTCTCGCGCTCGCCGATCTCCAGGCCCTTTGTGCCTTTGTCGATGATGAAACACTGGTTGGAGCCGCCTTCGACCGCATAGACCAGCATAAAGCCTGCGTCAGCCGCCAGCGGGACGTAGCATTTCTCCCCGTTGAGCGTGTAGCCACCGCTTTTCTTCGCTGTGGTGCCGAATTCAGTAGGGTCGAAGTTATAGCGGGGCTCGATAAAGGCCGCTGTAGCGGCGGAAAATTTGGCGCCGCACAGCTGGGGCAGGTATTTCCTTTTCTGCTCTGCAGTGCCAGCCTCCACGATGGGCAGGATGGCCAGCGACGGCGACAGGATGTGCATGGCCATGGAAAGGTCGCCCCAGGCCAGCTCTTCGGCCAGCAGCGACCCGGTCAGCGCCGAGTGATCCCAGCCGGCGCCTCCGTGTTCCTCGGGTATGCAGCTGATAACCAGGCCGAGCTCCCAGGCTGCGTTGATGACATCAGCGGGTACCTGTCCTGCCTCATCGCATTCCCTGTACTTTTTACGCATGACATCGGTGGCGAACTGGTTGACCGTGTTAACGATCATTTTTTGCTCTTCAGTAGGGCTGAACGATATCATAAAAACCTCCGTTTAATTAGTTTCAAGTGCCATAATTTTTCTCATTGGTTACACTAATCCAGGCAATTGGAAGCATTCCGGTTGCCTGCAGTATGGATCCAGCGGGCAAATTTATCGGCCATACCTCTCGCCTTTTCAGGGTCGCTGCCCTGCCAGGCGATGCCGGCGTCACGTATCTTCTGCATGATAGCGGCAAATTCATCCAGTTCTTCCGGCGACAGGACGCCGATGAACGTACTATCTATGAACTGCAGGTAGGGCTGCACCACCTCCCTGAGTGTTTGCCTCCCCTGGTCGGTCAGTATGACCTCGATAACACGCCTGTCGCTTTTGGAACGCTTCCTCCTGATCAGCTTCTTTTTTTGCAACTGGTCGAGCAGGGAGGTCACGGAATGCGTTTCAAGTGAAAGCAGGCGGGCGATGCGGGAGGCGGTGAGAGGTGTATCGAAGAAGCGCAGGAAAAGGAGGGTCATACACTGGCTGGGCGTGAGGTCCCGCGTCTGCATCATCTTCTGGAAGGCCGATGAGTAAGCCTTATAAGCCTGGTCAAAGTAGAAAGGCACCATCATCGTTTCCAGGCTGTAGGGAAGGGTGGATACCATACTGCTGCGGCTGTTTTTTTCGGCCAACGTGAATCCCTGCGGCTATAACAGTGATTATAAAATTACAACTATATTGATTATATCGATATCGATATTTTATTGCAACCTGTTAAACGGAGACCGGGATTTGACGCTGGTATATAATATAGGCGGCATTTTAGCCGGAAGCCTGCCGCGGAGTAGTTCTAAGAGGTAAATAGAGGAGCATCCATGGATATATCGAAGATTCTCATTGCCAATCGAGGCGAGGTTGCCATCAGGATTGCCCGCGCTGCGGCAGATCTCGGTATCCCCTGTGTAGCTGTCTATCCGGCTGATGATGCACGGTCATTGCACGTCCTGGCTGCAGATGAAGCCTATATTTTGAAAGGTAAAGGGGTGGCTGCCTACCTGGATATGGAGCAACTCATCGACCTTGCCCGTGAGACAGGTTGCGACGCCATCCATCCGGGCTACGGCTTTCTAAGTGAGAACGTGTCGTTTGCCAGGCGTTGCCGCGATGCAGGCCTGGTATTCATCGGGCCGACTCCGGAGCTGCTCGAGCTTTTCGGCGACAAGGCCGCGGCGCGCTCGCTGGCCCGGCGCTGCGATGTCCCGCTGCTTCCGGGCACTCCGGGCGCCACTAACCTGGGAGAAGCCAGGGATTTTTTCAAATCGCTGGGGCCCGGCGCTGCAATTATGATCAAGGCGTTGCTAGGCGGCGGCGGACGCGGCATCAGGACTGTATACAACCTGGCCGATATCGATGAGGCCTTTGCACGCTGCCAGTCCGAGGCCAGCACGGCAACCGGCTCCGGCGAAGTTTACGTGGAGCAGCTTTTCAGCCGGGCCAGGCATATAGAAGTACAGGTAATCGGCGACGGCAAAAAGGCAGTGCATCTGGGCGAGCGTGAATGCACCTTGCAGAGGCGTAACCAGAAGCTGATCGAGGTGGCGCCCTGTCCGTCGCTGTCTTCCGGTCTTCGTGAAAAAATCACTGATGCCGCCCTGCGCATTGCCAGGAAGGCAAATTACTCGAGCCTGGGGACCTTCGAATTTCTTGTTGACGGTTCCTGCGGGGACGATGCCAGCTTCGCTTTCATGGAAGTCAATCCCAGATTACAGGTCGAGCATACAGTGACAGAGGAAGTCACCGGAATCGACCTGGTCAGGACGCAGATTGAGATAGCCGGCGGCAGGTCGCTGACGGATGCAGGATTAACTAAAAATGCGCCGCTACCCCGCGGGTATGCCATCCAGATGCGCATCAATATGGAAACCATCGATGAAAAGGGCAATGCCGTTGCGGAAGGAGGCACGCTGAGTGTTTATGAAGCGCCGGCAGGCCCGGGCATAAGGGTCGACGGCTATGGCTATAACGGCTATACCACCAACCCGTCTTTCGATTCATTGCTGGCAAAGCTGATCGTCAGCTCCAGATCTCCGCGCTACGAGGATGCCGTATCCAGAGCTTACCGCGCTCTGGGCGAGTTCCGGGTGGAGGGCATACTGACGGACATCCCCTTCCTGCTGAACCTCCTGAGCAGGCCTGAGGTGGCGAACAACGAGATTTACACACGCTTCGTGGAAGACAATGCGGCCGAGCTGGCCAGGGAGCCGGTCGATCAAAAGCTCAGATATTTTAAGAAGAGCCCATCAGTATCGGGAACTGTCTCCACCGGAGATGCAAAAGTTACGCCTGAGGGCCTGGCGGCAATCGCAGCTCCGATGCAGGGGTGCGTGGTTGAGATTGATATAAATGAAGGGGATGCGGTGACCGCGGGGCAGAAGATAGTGATACTGGAAGCGATGAAAATGGAGCACGTCATTACCGCCGACAGAAGCGGCTATGTCAGGGCGATATGTATAACCGTTAACGATGTGGTAGCAAAGGGAGACCCGCTTCTCTTTATTGAAGAGGCTGCAGTGTCGGTGAGCGCGCGGGAGACCGAGGAGAAAATCGACTTCGATAAAATCCGTCCCGACCTTGCTGCTGTGATAGAACGTCATGCCCTGACGCTTGATGAACAACGGCCTGAGGCTGTGGCAAGAAGGCATAAGAAGAACCAGCGCACAGCGCGTGAAAATATCGCCGACCTTTTCGATCCCGACAGCTTCATTGAATATGGGCCGTTGATCGTTGCCGCACAGCGGAGCCGGCGCTCCCTGGACGACTTGGTGAAGAATACACCGGCCGACGGGGTGATTACGGGAATCGGCACGGTGAACGGGGCTCAATTTCCCGATGAGAAGGCCCGCTGCATGGTGCTGGCTTATGACTATACGGTCTTAGCCGGCACACAGGGTTTTATGAGCCACAAAAAGATCGACCGCGTGCTGCGCGTCGCCCACAAGTGGCGGCTGCCCATAGTGATGTTTGCCGAGGGTGGCGGCGGCAGGCCCGGGGACACGGACGCCAACGCGGTGGCGGGTCTGGACCTGACCACGTTCAACCGCTTCGGCGGTATGAGCGGCAAGGCGCCGCTTATAGGGATCGTTGAAGGTCCCTGCTTCGCGGGAAATGCGGCGCTGCTGGGCTGCTGCGATGTGATCATAGCTACCAAGAGCTCCAATATCGGCATGGGCGGTCCCGCTATGATCGAAGGGGGTGGCCTGGGTGTGGTCAAACCTGAGGAGATAGGCGATATCAACGTGCAGACGCGCAACGGCGTAGTAGATATCGCCGTGGAAAATGAGGAGGAGGCGGTCGCCGTTACAAAGAAATATCTTTCCTATTTTCAGGGTCCGGTGGATACATGGGAAACAGTGGATCAGCGCCGCCTGCGCTGGCTCATTCCGGAGAACCGCCTGCGCGTTTATGATGTGCGGGCAGTGATTGAGGCTCTAAGTGATACAGGCTCCGTGCTGGAGCTGCGGCGGCAGTTCGGTCCCGGTATGGTAACGGCGCTTGTACGTATTGAGGGTAATCCCTTCGGACTGATCGCCAATGATCCCCGGCACATGAGCGGGGCTATCGAAGCTGAAGATGCGGATAAAGCAGCCCGTTTCATGCAGCTTTGTGATGTCCATCGCCTTCCTATCCTGTCACTGTGTGACACCCCGGGATTCATGGTCGGCCCTGAAATCGAGGTCAGGGCGCAGGTGCGGCATGTCTGCCGTATGTTTGTAGTAGGATCACACGTAACTGTCCCCTACTTTACCGTTGTCCTGCGCAAGGGCTACGGCCTGGGCGCCATGGCCATGGCGGCAGGCGGTTTTCATGATTCGTTCTTCACCGCCTCATGGCCTACGGGTGAATTCGGGGGCATGGGATTGGAGGGAGCGGTCAAGCACGGTTTCCGCAAGGAGCTGGCAGCCGTTAAAGACCCTGAGGAGAGGGAAAAGCTGTATAAATTCCTGGTTGAGCAGGCTTATGCCATGGGCAAAGCTATGAATATGGCGTCTTATATGGAAATCGATTCGGTGATCGACCCGGCTGAAACGCGCAGGTGGATCATGCGCGGACTGAAGTCCGTGCCTCCTTCTTACAAACGGGAAGCCGGCCGCTCGTTCGTGGATCCGTGGTAGGGCGGGAAGATCTCATCGAGTGCTTCCGGAACGTATCTTTTAACCATATCGGCTGTCAGTGCATTGGCTCTGGCAATTTCTGCGAAAAACGAAGCTGAGGGACGCGGCTTTCTCTCCTGCGTTGCCGGGTCCATTGCCACCAGGCCGAACTTCATGGAATACCCCAGCGCCCATTCGAAATTGTCTATCAGTGTCCAGTGGTGGTAACCCATGATATCGAATCCCCGCTGTATCAGGTCGTACATTGTCTTTACGGCGGTTGCTATGACCCAGGGCCGGACTTTGTCATCCCTGTCGGGTACCCCGTTTTCCAGAATAAAAAAGGGCTTTTTATACTTGGCCAGCTTTTCAACTACGATTTTTATTCCCTGGGGATAAATCTCCCCGAACATGGCGTTTCCATTTGGCAGAAGGTCTCCGGTGCGGCCGTTTTTGGGAAAAATGCGGCGTATGAAAGCCATCTTAGGATTGCGTATATCGAATGCCACATCGATCCCGCCGTAGATGTTGACACCGATATAATCCCACGTGTCCCTGACCTGCTCGACATTGCCGAGAAGCGAGTAATACGGCTTGATGTATTTGCCCGTGATCATATTCAGGAACACGTTATTGAACGTATCGCTTGCTACGCGCGCCGCCAGCATATCGAATGGATGCCTGGCCAACTCGGTGAACATGAGGAAATGGTTGGCGAAGCTGACACGTGCATTGTGTTGCAAATTGTGGATTATATGGTAGGCTGCCGCATGGCAGCGCGCCATATTCCCCAGCACCCTGAAGTATTTGATGAGCCTGTCATGCATGGCAGGCGGGTGATCACCGTCGAGGAAGCCCTCTGCGGCATAGATGTTGGGCTCATTGAAGGTCACCCAATCACAACAGAGGTCGCCCAGCTCATATACGGTGAACTTGACGAAACGTGAAAAATCCTCCTCACACCAGGGAGAAAGGAACCCCCCCCTTTTCTCAAACCACAGGGGATGAGCAAAATGGTGCAGGCAGATTATCGGTTTAATACCACGGGATATGAGTTCTAACAGCATATAACGGTAGCGCTCGATGGCCTTGGGATCGAACATCCCTTCTTCGGGCTCGATCCTGGCCCAGCTCACGGACAGTCGCAGGGAATTGAGCCCCATGGATTTGGCCATATCGAAGTCGCTTTCTGCATCCTCCCACCAGTTGCAGGCCCTGCCGCTTCGGTCACCGGTTGTTATACCGCCCGCTTTCTCAAACTCATACCACTGCGTATTATAGCTGTTGCCCTCCACCTGGTAGGACGAAGTGCCCACACCCCAGAGGAATCCTGCGGGAAAACGCAGCACTCTATCATCATTCATGGCCATATTTTTAATAAATATATAACAGCAGGAGCCTGCACCGCTCCCGCATAGACATATTATAAATTAATGATCAAATCGTGTCCTATTTGATATTACAAAACAAACGCATGATAAAAATTGGCAAACCCCAAAACGGTGATTAATGCGGTGTAGCACATAAATCAATGAACTAAGTATAAGTTTTTATTAAACCAAGCATACTTGGTATGGAATGGGGTTAATTGGAAAAGTAAATTAATGAAGTTGTGAACTTATTACTTTGAAAAAGGAAAATGTTGATAATCATCAAAGTTTCTTATAGAATCAATCTCCGACTTTTCAGAAACGAACTTGCCAATCCCCGGCTTGGTACTAATTAAATATGCTGATCTATCAAACTCTTTTTTTTCGGTCTGTTCGACCTTGTGGAAAAATACTTGAAGAATCCTTCTACCTGGATAAAGTTTTAAGGGTACATCGGCAAGATTTCTCAGCTCCAATGTCAAGATTCCTTTAAAAGCTGGATGAACACCAATTGCAGTCGCAATAATAAGGCCATATCTGCCCCATGATGACCTAGTTATTACGTTACCGGCAAGATTCGAAGGCAAACTTAGGTACTCTAAAGTTCCGGCCAAAACAAAATGCCCCGGATGTAAAACAAAAAAATCGCCGATTCTGACATAATATGTATCCTGCAAGTTGGCTATCTTGTTATCAAAGTCTGGCTCAGTAACATCTATATGAGTTAATTGCCCTTTTCGGGAAGCAATGAATCGAGTTCCGAGGCGAAGATCTATCGAGGCACTTCCTTTATGTAGTTGTTTTTCAGCGTCGAGCAGCGGTGTAATCACCAGTTCTTCTTCATATATAAGCTTTCTCAAAATATCTGCAGATACGATACTCATTGGACTTCCTTCCAACGTCTCTGCACTTCGTTGAGTTCAATAGCCCTGGCAATCAGTTCGTTGAACTTAACCTTGGACTCCCACAATTCAACCTTCAATTCTCTTTGTAATTCCCCAAGTCCTGTAAGATAAACCAACCAGCCAGAATTTAAAATGGATTGAAATTTAGCTTCATTAAAAACGCCGTTCACTAAAATTTCGTTAGGCGGTACATGATCATTGATCCTTTTAACAAGTTTCTGTAATTCAGTGGTATTTTTTGACGCTGAATAGAGACCATTATAGCCTACTGCTGAAGTTGCCTCATCAATTATATGTTGATAAATATTTAAAATTGCATTACCAGCTAACCTACTGATTGGACTACTGAACTTCACAGATTTTTTCCGAGTCACGTTTTTCCAAGAGTCAAGAAATTCTTTTACTTTTGGATCAAGAATTTCAAGAAAATCTTTCTCCTCATCCAACATTTTATACAAGAGCAGGAATCTCATTCTGTTGGGAGGATGTTTTCCCAGATCGTTGTCAAAAGGATTAATCAGCGTAAGAAAATCTAGCGAAGCAAAAAGGTATGCAGGACCTGATAGACAGTATCCAATAGCATCACAAGTAAGTTCCTTTACCCATGCTTTAGAGATGCTATTTATTTGTCTGGTAACCAAACTCCTGATTTCAACCTGAGATATATAGTCTGAAAGTGTATGTTGACCTGTGGGGGTCTCCTTAGCTTCGGTAGAACCTACTTTTGTCGCAGCCCACTCTTTCACTAATGAATCAAGCTCTTTTTCAATTGGCTTGACGCGAGTCAATAACTTTTGTTCCAACCCATGTTTAATGTATAAGCAGTGACCAAGTTCGTGTGCTATCAATGAATGTACCAATATTCTCTCTGTTTCTAAGCCGGGGAAGCCAATGGTCACAAGCTGCTCGGGGAATGTAATGGAAGCATCAGATATACTAAGCTGTGTTGTAACATCTGACAACAGGGCGCCTAAAGGGAAAAAGCTGTAATTCAAGATTGGTAGAGGATGTAAGAGGAGTTCAAAATCACCTAACTGACATTGTTGTTGCATCAGGCGTTTTATTGGTTGAACCAACTCAACGATAGTGTGGGGAATATCTGATCTCTCAACAAAAGAAGCTGCTACATAAAGATAGCTGTACAGTGTAGAATAGCGAAGTACATTTTCCTCTGCCTCTTCATCAGTTAGCGATTGAAAATCAAGATCATTTATCAATGCACCAAGCTTATTTTCAATAGCAGTGTTAAAGTTACCTAAACACGTCAGCAAACCTTCAGGAAATTTTGAGGCGTACTGTCTAAATCTTAAGGGTTCAAGATGGTCTGAAAAGGCTAAACAATGGTCTATAACTGACGAAATTAGATAATTCCGCGGTCTTGCAGAGTCCATTTTATAACCCCTTGTGGATCACTGGACCGTTCTATCAACCTCTGGGACTCAGCTGATACTGCTCTAGCATATTTGAAGAAAAAGTTTCGTACCCTCTGAACATTTTCATCAGAATCGGTACCTTGTTCTTGCACAGTCTGTAAGACTTTCTTTAGGCATGTAATATAATTGACAAATTCATCTGTAATTTTAATACTGGGTAAGGCATGAACTGCTCTATCGAAGGCAATTGCTGATTCTGCTGACTTCGAGTTTAGCTCTTTCTTTTCCAACCACTTTTCCCCTTCAAGAACTTGCTCTAAAAGACTGCTAGCCTCTTGCACAAGTGGGCGGTCTTGCTCTCTAAGTTTACCAAGTCGCTGTATTCTAGCAAGTACAAGGACCACATTATCAGCAAAGAATCCAGTCGATAAAGAACTGCCAAGTTCAGCGAACTCAGTTTCAGAAATCACTATTATCACCTCCCCTGCCTCTTAATGAATAGGCATTAATAATAGTTGATTTATCAGAATTATTCAAAATCTTTACAAATTGTTAATTTATTGATAGTCTAAGCCATATTTATTACAAAGTCAATCGGTTGACGGATATAATTAACATTTTGTAATATTATGATACAAATTATTGGGAACATTTGAATATGAAAAAGTCCAATCCAGATACGGAATTTAGGCGGGAACTGAAAAGGCTTCGGTGCGAAGGCTCCATTAAATATACGCAAGCCGAACTGGCTGATTTGGCAGGTATATCTGCGGCCTACATAAGTCAACTAGAAACTGGCGAAAGAAAGCCAACTCCACAGGTGATTCGCAGTATAAGTCACCATTTAGGGGTTAGCCCCAACCACCTCTTGAAAACAATCGGCATGGTGGAAATGGATATAGCCCGAACTTTTACTAATAACCGGGACAAAGTTAAAGATAAAATTCCCAATCTGTCCACTGATCAGATTGAGGAAATTGCTAATTATCTTACTTATCTTGAATTCAAAATATCTGTTCTCAAATAGTCGTCAGCAATCTTGGCAGGCTATTCTCCTTGTCTTAGACCACCAAGGTTATTATTCTGAATCAAATTTACAAACTGAAAATTCACTTTCAGCATCGGGCTGTGTGAAAATCCGCGCTGGATTGGTTATAATTCCGTAAACGCAGTGCCCTGGCGACATATTCCCCATATTTGCCTCATTACGGCAAGTAATACCTGCCAATCACAACGGTGAAAAGATGAAAATTCCGCTTTATCAGGTAGATGCATTTACCGGAAGGGTGTTCGGCGGTAATCCCGCGGCCGTTTGCCCCCTGGAGAGCTGGATAGCGGACGATTTAATGCAGAAAATTGCCGAAGAGAACAATCTCTCCGAGACAGCCTTTTTTGTTAAAAAGGGGTCGGGCTATGAACTGCGCTGGTTCACGCCGGCGATCGAGATCGATCTGGCGGGGCACCCCACCCTGGCGGCCGCATATGTTATTTATAACTATATTGATACTAAAGCGGACAGGATTGTTTTTTCGTCCAAAAGCGGAGAGCTGGTCATCACAAGGAAGGATGATCTGATCTGCATGGATTTCCCGTCCAGGGAAGGAATGCCGGTCAAAGATAATGACCCGCTTAACAGGGGGCTGGGCTGTAAACCGCTTGAGCTTTACAAAGCCAGGGACTACCTGGCGGTGTTTAACAGTGAAGATGAAGTTCTGGCTATGCAGCCTGATTTTGAGGCGCTGAAGAAGCTGGACTGCCTGGGCATCATCGTTTCGGCTCCGGGAAGAGAAGCTGATTTCGTCTCACGCTTTTTCGCTCCTTCCGCAGGCATAAACGAGGACCCTGTGACCGGGTCTTCCCACACAACCCTGATCCCGTACTGGGCTAGAAGGCTGGGTAAGGACAAACTTCATGCTTATCAGCTATCGAAGCGGCGCGGCGAACTGTTCTGCAGATACCTGGGCGCAAGGGTTGAAATCAGCGGCAGAGCTGTCACATATTTAACAGGCTCTATTAATATCTGATATCTGAAGGTGAATTTATGAAGAGCTTCCCTTTTAAGAAAATAGATGCCTTTACCAGGGGACAATCCCCGGGAAATCCTGCTGCGTGTATCTATTTGGAAAAGTCAGGTGATATATCCGAGCAGGAGATGCAGCTTATTGCCAGGGAGCTGAAGGGATTTGTCAGCGAAGTCGTGTATTTGTTTGCCCGTGAAGAAGGCATTCTGCTGAAATACTACTCCTCGGAGTGTGAGGTCGATTTTTGCGGGCACGGAACGATCGCAGTGATGTATGACTATATTAAAAATCAGAGTGACCTGTTGAATAAAGATATTATCAAGATCAAGGTTAAGGATGAATTGCTCAACGTGTACAACAGGATCAAAGAGCAGGATTGCGTGTATATCACGGCGCCGCATCCGCAATTTAATACACTGAATTTAACCAAGCAGGAAATTGCCCGCGCTTTAAGTATCAGGCCGGATGCAATTGATCCTGATTTGGATATGGCCCTGATTAACGCCGGATTAAATAATCTGATAGTACCGATGGCGGATTTGCAGCCGTGTCTCAACATGTTTCCCGATGAAGCGGCATTGAAGTCTTTCTGCCTGCATAACAATCTGGATGCTATCGTGGTCTTCACGCGGGAGGTTGTCGATAAGAATAATCATTACCGGACCAGGGTATTTGCGCCCAAGTATGGATACCTTGAGGACCCGGCAACGGGTTCGGGGAATTCCGCCTTCGGTTACTACCTGCTGAGCAGGGGAATGTGGAGCGAAGGCGGATTAAATATCGAGCAGAATGGCAGCTATGATTGTCCCAATATTGTAAAGCTGGACACGGTCGATAAAGACGGTAGGCCAGGCGTTATCTTTGGCGGCGCGGCTGTTGTTAAGATAGATGGGCGGTACTTACTGGCGTCCGACTGAGGGATCTGAACTAGGGTGTCAAGCCTGGAAGATACCGCTTCGTATCCGCAGTTAAAACGTTGGGGTGTACAGGCTGAACCAGGTCTTTAAACTGCACCAGATGTCCGGGTATTTCTCTGATAAATCGCGATGGGATACAGGAATAATTATTACCGAAAAGCCGCCGATTCGCGGCGTAAGTCAGATAAACGAGCTCCATGGCGCGGGTGATGCCCACGTAGCAGAGCCGCCGTTCCTCTTCCAGCTTCTCACTGCTGTCTTTCGATTTAGTGTGTGGCAGCAATCCCTCCTCCACACCGGCAATAAAGACCACGGGAAACTCGGTTCCCTTGGCCCCGTGCAGCGTGTGGAAGATCACGGCATCGGTTTCCTGCCCTTCTTCTACCACCTGGGAAGCCCGGTCAGCCTTTTGCAGCAGGTGGCCTAACGCTTCTACCGGGCTGAGGTGCTCATAGTCACGCGCCAGCGACATCAATTCCAGCACGTTCTCCCAGCGTTCCTCCCAGTCCTCCTCCCCTTTCAGTATGTCATGATATCCCGTCTTCTCGATAATGCTGTTCATCAGAGTTACCAGGCTGATCCTTCTGCTTTCAGTCAGCAGTGACTGCCAGAGAGAATAGAACTGTGCCAGCGCTTTTCTTTTTGCCGCTGAGGTTGATATAGCTGTGCCCGCCGCGGCCTTTCCCAGAACATATATAAGATGCTGTCCGGTGCTTTCGGCAGTTGCCAGCAATGAGCTGATTGTTTGGGGGCCGACACCTTTAGCACTGAATTTCATCACCCTGGATAGAGCCGCATCATCCGAAGGGTTACGTATCACACGCAGCCAGGCAAATATATCCGCGATCTCCCGCCGTTTATAAAATGGGGTACCCCCAACCAGCTTGTAGGGTATACCCGCCTCGTTGAACGCGTCTTCCAGGGCGCGCGATTGCGCATTGATGCGGTAGAGGACGGCAAAATCAGAGTATTTCAGCACGAGCTTTTTCGCCAGGCCGGAGATCTCAGCGGCGATAAATCCGGCCTCCGCCTTTTCATCGCGAAGCTTGATCATAGAGATAAGCTTTCCCCGCTCGCGGGAAGTGCTCAAGTTTTTCTCCATGCGCAGCCGGTTTAAAGCGATCAGCGCGTTGGCGGCCTCGACTATTATGCGGGTTGAGCGGTAATTCTCCTCCATGCCGATAACCCGTGCGCCCGGGAAATCCTTCTGGAAATTCAATATATTGTGTATTTCCGCCTGGCGCCAGGAGTAGATGGTCTGATCAGGATCGCCCACTGCGCACACGTTGCCGTATTTGGATCCTAGCAGCTTCACCAATTGATATTGCAGGTCGTTGGTATCCTGGAATTCATCCACAAGGATATAACGGTATACTTTTTGATACTTTTCAAGAACGCCTTCATTTTCCCGGAATAACCTGTAAGTGAAAACAAGCATGTCGTCGTAGTCCATGGAATGCTGTTTTTTAAGCAACTTTTGGTAACTGCGATAGACGGAAAGTGTAGCTTCATCCATCCTCTCTCCCGGCCGGGGAACGATACGCCGGGGATCGACCATCTTCACCTTGGCATAGCTGATGGCCGACTTGAATTTACGCCAGTCGTGCTCTTTGGTATCCAGCCCCACTTTCTCCATACACTCTTTAATAAGCTTATTCTGCACATCTTCATCGCAGACCTCGAAATTTTTTCCCAGTCCGGGTATGCCCTCCGCCCGCAAAATACGCAGGCATACTGAATGAAATGTGCCTACAGACAGGGATGCGGACAGGCTGCCGAGAAGATGGCCCAGCCTTTTTTGCATCTCGCCGGCGGCTTTTTTGGAAAATGTGACCGCCAGGATGTTGCGGGGATTGATTTCTGCTTCTTGAACCAGGAAAGCTATGCGGTGGGTGATGACGCGTGTTTTGCCGCTGCCGGGCCCGGCGAGAACGAGGAGCGGGCCTTCAACAATCTGCACAGCTTCCTGCTGCGCCGGGTTCAGGCCGTCCAGCAAATCCATTAAAGTTTAATTTTACCTGTTTGCAAAGGGCTGTTAGATCTTTTCCAGCGGCGCCATGCTGAGCAGGAGCTTCTTCACTCCCACTCCCTCGAACGCAACGATGATCTCTTTGTCGGCGCCTGTCGGCTTTATACCAATAACCTGGCCGTCTCCGAACCGGTTATGCCGTACGCGATCACCAGGATTCAAGTCAATTTGCGCTCTGGGTTGTGCAGCCTGCGCTTTCTTAGCCAGCAAAGCCGATATTGAAATGCCTTCGTCTTCATCATGCCGACCGCCGTATCTTGCCGAGGGCATCCCCCGTGGCTCAATTACCCCGGCAAGCCCCCTGTGCTCTACCAGGTGTTCGGGTATGTCGCCGAGAAACCTGGACGCTACGCTTTCGCCGCTACTGCCGAAAATGCTGCGGCGCGCCGTGTGCAGCAGGTAAATATGCTTCTGGGCGCGCGTGACTCCCACATAGCACAGACGGCGCTCCTCCTCCAGTTCGTCGCCACCCTCTTCCATTGACCTTCTGTGGGGCAATAAGCCTTCCTCCATCCCCACTATGAAAACCACGGGGAACTCCAGCCCCTTGGCCTGGTGCAGCGTGATCAGGGTCGTCGTATCATCGCGGTTCTCTATTTCATCAGCATCGGACACAAGGCTAACCTGCTCGAGAAAGGGCGCCAGGCCCTCGCCGGGAGCGAGGTCATCAAAATCAAGTGCTACAGTACGCAACTCCAGGATATTCTCCCAGCGTTCCTCTCCATCCTCCTCTTCCCTGATGTAATCCCGATATCCTGATTTTTCCAGCAGAGTATCGATAAGTTCCACCAGGCGCAATTGCTGGCTTTCCACAATGGCATCACTGAGCATCCTGTAGAAACCGGTTAAGGAAGCTGTAATTCTCGTTGTAAAACTGGGTCCGGAGCTCTCACTCACCGCCTTAATTGCTGCAAAGAGCGACAGGTTGTTATCCCGTGCCCAGTTGGTAAGGTCAGACAGCGTGCGCTGGCCGATGCCCCTGCCCGGCACCTTAATGATGCGGGCGAGGCTGATATTATCAAAGGGATTCTGAATTACCCTGAGATAAGCAATGACGTCCTTGATTTCGCGTCTCTGGTAGAACCTGGTGCCACCGACCAGCTTATATTTCAACCCGTAGCGCATGAATGCTTCTTCCAGCGCGCGTGATTGAGCATTGGTACGGTACATCACCACACACTCTCCGGGCTTAATGCCGTCGTTGCCCGAAAGCTTCAGTATTTCATTAACCACAAACTGGGCTTCATCCTGCTCGTTGTAGGTTTTAACTACAAAGACGGGTGTTCCCTCCTGGTTCTTCGTCCATAGTTCCTTTGGTTTGCGTTTGGAATTAAGCGAGATGATGCCGGAAGCCGCCTCCAGTATATTTTTTGTAGAGCGGTAGTTCTGCTCGAGAACTATCAGGGCGGCGTCGGGATAATCTTTTTCAAAGCTTAAAATGTTACGGATATCGGCAAATCGCCACGAATATATGGATTGGTCGGGATCGCCTACTACACAGACATTGCGATACTTGCCGCCCAGCATACGGATGAGCTTGTACTGCGTGATGTTGGTATCCTGAAACTCATCCACCAGCAGATGCATGTAGCGCGACTGGAATTTTTCCAGTACATCGGTGTGCTTTTCGAAAAGGTGGACCACCTTCATCAGCAGGTCGTCGAAATCCACCGCATTGCTATTTTCGAGCTGCTCCTGGTAGCGTGCGTAAACTCTGCCGACTATTTCCTCCCAGTAGCTTCCCGATTCGCTGGCGAACTTGCCGGAGGTCATATGCTGGCTTTTAGCGTAGCTGATGGCGTTGCGGATTTTCTGCGGATTGTATTGTTTGGGATCGAGGTCAAGGTCCTGCAGGCACTGCTTGATGAGGCTGAGCTGGTCTTCCTCATCGTAGATCACGAAATTGTTATCCAGTCCCACAGCTTTACCGTCCTGCCGCAGGATGCGGGCGCAGATAGCGTGGAAGGTCCCAACGGTGAGTGATTCAGCGACCTGTCCCAGCAGCTTCTCCAGACGCTCCTTCATCTCCCGCGCTGCTTTATTGGTAAAGGTGACCGCCATGATCCTGCGCGGGCTGACACCGCAGGTGTTAACCAGGTAGGCAATACGGTGTGTAATAACACGTGTCTTACCGCTGCCGGGGCCGGCGAGGATGAGCAGCGGTCCCTCGATATGCTTAACGGCTTCTTTTTGCGCCGGATTCAGGCCGGAAAGAACATCCATAGGCTATTTTGAGGTCTTCTCCCATTCGAGCTTGATCTGATCGGATTCCACCCCGGTAAAAGATATACCGTCAGCCCCGCTGGTAATTACAGCGCCGGAAGGCATCAGCTTGATAGTAGTCTTGCCGCCGGACTGGCTGACCAGCACCTTGGTGGCGCTTGTCTTGAGGACGATGTTCAGGGCCTGCGAAGGCAACCCCGTGACAGGCTTGCCCTCAATGGAGACCGAACCTATGCTTGCGCCTTCGAGATAAACGTCAGCTCCACTCCCGCTGCTGCAACCTGCCCAGATAACGGATGTTGCAGTAAGAGCCGATACGATTAATATCCTGCTGACCGATACGGTTTTCATACAGATATACCTCCTCTATTCAGGAACGGGGTTGATAACCGGTTGAACATGAAGGGGATGCTCATGCGGTTGCAGCATAATTATAGCATCGCTGTACAAGGCGCTTCAAAGCAATCACGCAGTGTGTAACATATATCTGCTAGAGGACATTATCGAACTATTGACAAATCCATGTCTCATGTTAACATTGCTTTACTGTTACCCTGTTTTACCCGGTTTGTATGATTGTGTTGATCAAGGGAGGTTAGGATGAAAATACTGGTGTTTGCGATCATTTAGCTTGAAGGAAAACATATTGCGCAGAGCGGACAAAGAAATTAAAGACAAAGCCGAAATTGAAAGCGTGCTGCAGAAGGCAAATATCTGCCACCTGGGGCTCTGCGATAACGGCCTGCCTTATGTGGTGCCGGTAAATTACGGGTACGCCGATGGCTGCCTTTACATACACTCGGCCAGTGAAGGCAGGAAGATAGATTTACTGCGCAAGAATAATCTGGTCAGCTTCACTATATATACAGGCGATGAACTGGTGAGGTCCGACAAGGCCTGTAACTGGTCGATGAAATTCCGCAGCGTGATGGGAGTAGGACGGGCTACATTGATAGAAGACCGCCAGGGAAAGGAGGCTGCCCTTCGCACGATTATGCGGCACTATAGTGAAAAGAGTACGGACTTCGATCCTTCCAGGGTGGAGAAAATCCTCATCATCAAAATAAACATCGACACAATGGCGGGGAAAAGGTCGGGTTAACCGGTAGCGGGTTTTAATTAGTGATGTTGATTTTATCTATATCGCTTTGAAATCGGTCAACACAGCATTTGTTTCTGCCGGCATGCTTGCAGCTATACATCAGTTCGTCGATACGTCTCATAATACTTTTTAACGTATCGTCAGACCTGGCTATTGTGCCTCCAACGGACATGGTTACTTTGATCTGTTCCGATCCATAGCGGAGTGCGGCGTTTTGTACCAGCATGCGCAATCTTTCAGCGAAATGGTAGAGTTTTTCGCTGTCCACGTTGGTAATAATCAATAAGAATTCCTCCCCGCCCCACCTGAAAATGAAATCGAATGACCGCATATTGCTGAGGATTGTCTGCGCCACCATCTTGAGAATTTCATCGCCTGCCTCATGCCCGTGCGCGTCATTGATATCCTTAAAAAAATCGATATCTGAAAAAAGCACGCCAAAGTTCCAGCCGTATCTTTTCAACTCGGCCAGTTTATTCTGCAGGCTCATATCCGCATAGCGCCGGTTGCCCACACCCGTGAGGTCGTCGATAAGCGCCATTTTTTCCAGGTCGGCGGCCCTTTCCTTTACAGCTACAACCGAGGAATTATCGTTAAAGCTCTGAATTCCACCCTGGACCTTTCCCCTGGCATCTTTTATGGAGTTAACTTTCATAACCACAGGGAGCCTGTGCCCGTCCTTATGACGCAGGTAAGCGTTCATTTCCCTGCTGATGCCGTCGTGCATAGCGGCGCGAAGCGGGCATCCTGATTCACACAGCGCGTTACCGTTCTCATCTACATGTACCAGGATATTATCGAAGCAACCTTTGCCCAGTACCTCTTCGCTTCGATAGCCGGTGATCTTCTCCGCAGCCCTGTTCCAGAAGGTGATAATCCTGTTTTTATCTACGAAGTAGACACCATCATACAGGTTATCCAGCAGCTCTTTAAAAAACCCGTCCTGCATTAAAAAACCCCGGCCTTATGATAATGTTGATGCGGTTTTGACCGAAACTTACCTGCTGTGTTTTAAATAATACTTCTATTCAGTGAAGCAATTAATTTATTTTTCATGTATGGGACTTGAGCCAGGCTTCGAGATCGGCGAACACCGTTGCGCGTTCCGGCTCGTTAAAAATTTCGTGATACAGGCCTTCGTAAATTTTGTATGTCTTATCGGGGGAGCCGGCTTTTTCATACAACATTTTGCCGCCTTCAGGGTTTGCCAGCTTGTCAGCGGAGCCCTGCATGATCAGCATGGGCAATGTCAAAGTAGACATCTTGGATTCCACCTTGGACATGGCATCGAACAACTCGGCACCCAGACGGGCGGTGACCTTACCTCGATAAACCAGCGGGTCGTTATCATAGGCCTCAACTACAGACTTGTCCTTGCTCAAATGCGCGGAATCCAGCTCGGCAACCCCCATTTTGGGTTGAACAACAGATACGGCTTTGGCCATTTTGATCATGGCAGGCGTTATGCTTTCGCCGGGTTTCAAGCCAGGCGCTGAAACGATAAGGCCAGCCAGTTCCGCCTGGTAACGCACAGCGTATGCTGTCGCAATGAGCCCGCCCATGCTGTGGCCGAGCAGGAATATCTTAAGATCAGGGTATTCCTTGCGTACCTTATCGAAGAAGGTTTTCAGATCATCGAGATATACGGTGAACCTGTCGATGTAGGACCTCGTGCCTTCCGACCTGCCGTGACCCTGGTGATCGGGGCCGTAAACGGCATAGCCCAGCGGAACGGCAAAATTCACAAGGTTAGTATAGCGGGTGATATGTTCTGCCAGGCCGTGAGCTACCACTATGACCGCATTTGGTTTGCCGTCGGGAAGCCAGGCATGCCAGTAAACAGTGAGACCGCCTTTGCCTTTAAACGTGCCCTCTTTCTGCTCCATAATATCCTCTCCCTTTTATACAGACTATTTAGCGGCTGATATCCGCAAAATAAACCGGCCAATTGTACCTGCGGGATGGCAAATTTTAACAACTCCCAAGGCGAATATCAAGGCCTATCCACTAGTAACCGAAAAAACTTTAATAAAAATGCTTCCGGATCGCTTTTATTTATATTGCAGGAAACCGTATAATAATCCACCGAATCTCAGCATGCTCAAAGCCGTTCTATTTGACGTCGATAACACGCTCATCTTCTTTGATGAAGTAAAGTTCATCAAGGCCTACATCCCGCTGGTCGCCCGGCGGTTCACGGATTTAATACCGGCTGATCAATTCGGTGATAAGCTGCTCTCTGCCACCATGGAAATGCACTTGAATGACGGAAGCATGACCAACAGGGAGAGGTTTCTCAATTTTTTCTGCCGCGGAATCGAGCAGTACCGCGATGAGGTCTGGCAGCGTTTTGAAAAGTTCTATGATGAGGAATTCGACAGCCTCAAGGACGTTGTGGCGGTGCATAACGATAACCGCAGCATATTCTTGGATTTGAAGGAACGAAATTTAAAAATAGTCATAGCCACCAATCCTATCTGGCCGTTGAATGCCCAGATGATAAGGCTTTCCTGGGCGGGGATTGCCGATATAGGATTTGACCTGGTCACCCACATAGACAATATGACATTCTGCAAGCCGCAGATCGGCTATTACCGTGAAATCCTCCGTATCATCGATGAAAAGCCCGAGGACTGCCTGATGGTGGGCGATGACCCGGTAAATGACGTGGTAGTGGCTACTATCGGGATGAAAACTTACCTTTCCGTCGACAGCCTGGACCATGTAGAATCGCCGCTGGAGCTCAGCAAACATATGAGCGGCCGCGATATAGGCGGGATACCACCCGCGGACTTCAAAGGGCCGCTGGCAAAGCTTTCCCAGGCTGTTAATATACTTTCAAAAAGCTGATACGCAGACGGTCAACGCGGTGATCACACTGCACATCCATAAATCTATCGCATAAGTGATTGCCAGCCCGTATGTTTTGGTGTATATTGTCCCCGGTTTGCGCATGTAAACAAACGGGTGTAATAAGGAGGCGAGATGGTTGAAGATTATGCTGAGAAAAGCTTCTGGCTGGGCAGCTCGGGGACTTACACCGAAAGCCCGCCTCTTCAGGGTGACCTCAAATGTGATGTAGCGGTGGTTGGCGGCGGTTTTGCAGGCATTGCCACGGCTTATTATCTGAAAAAAGCCCAGCCTTCTCTCAAAGTAGCGGTACTGGAAGGATATGTCGTCGGCTACGGCGCTTCGGGACGTAATGCAGGCTTCGCCATGACAACATTCGGTCTGATGATGTCCATTACCAGGATGCTTTTCGGAGTGGAGAAGACAAGGCAGTCCCACCGCTATATGGAGCGCGCTGTAGATATTGTTGGAGAGCTTGTAGCTGAACACAAACTGGACTGTGATTATGAACGGCCCGGTTTTCTAAGAATAGCCACGACTCCAGCATATGTTAAACGTATCAAGGAAGAAATCAAGCTGGTCAAGTCACTGGGCCTGGAAGGCGTCGATTGGATAGAGGCGGATGAAGTGCAGAAGCGGGTTCGCTCACCGCTATATATGGGGGCATGGTGGGAGCCACGTTGTGCGCTGGTGAATCCCGCGAAGCTGGCGCGCGAGATGAAACGGGTTGCCTTACAACTGGGAGCCGAGGTCTATGAGCGAACACCTGTTATTGAGATCAAGCGGTATCCCCAGCACTTTTCAATAAAAACTCCCCAGGGTATAGTGACTGCCGGCAAGATAGCGCTGGCAACCAACGCCTACTCTCTGGCCATACCGGAATTGAAGGCCATGCAACAGCCCGTGTGGACCTATATCGTCCTTACGGAACCGCTGACAAACGGACAGCTGAGCGAAATGGGCTGGCAGGGCCGCGAGGGCATCGAGGACTATCGCAACCTGGTACATTACTACCGGCTCACGCCGGACAACCGCCTGCTTATGGGAGGACGGGACATTATTGTTAAGTACGGCGCTGATATGGAAAACGATATGAATCCCAGGATTTTCGCGCAGCTCGAGCAGGATATAGTTGATTTCTATCCCTGCCTGAGGGGAATAAGAGTAACGCATCGTTGGGGCGGGCCCGTCTCCGTGCCCTTGGACATGGTGCCGGCACTGGGTTATCTGGATGACCGCCGTGCCGTCTATAGCCTGGGCTGCATGGGGCATGGCGTTTCCCTCACCCACCTGAACGGTGAAGTAATGGCAGACCTGCTTCTGGAACGCAAATCCGAGTGGACAGAGTGCTTCCCGGTAAACCGCAAGGTTTTCAAATGGCCGCCCGAACCTATCAGGTTCGCGGGGGAGATGGCTATTCTATCTTACCTGCACGCCGAGGATGCCTGGCTGGAGCGGAAGGGGCTCGGTACTGCGAAGAAATAGGTTTTACAGCTAAGCATCGCAATCACTGAGGAGGTTTTTATGCAAGAGGGCAAATTAAAGAGGGAGATATCCGTACCGCACGGGATACTACTGCTGATCGGCACGGTAATCGGGGCGTCAGCTTTTATTTTGATCGGCCCGCTGGCTAAAGAGACCGGGCCGGGCCTGTGGCTGGCATACCTGCTGGGCGCCATACCTGCCCTGTTCATTGCCATGGTGTTTGCCCAGCTCGGCACGGCTTTCCCCATGACCGGTGCGACGTATATATCGGTGGGACGACTGGTATCGCCTCTGGCAAGCTTCCTTATGGTATGGATACTGGTGCTCGCCATCTTTCTTTTTGCCATGCCCCTCATGGCCGGAGGCTTCGCCATATATTTCATGCAGCTACTGCCTCTGGGAGGCATGTCTCCCGATATGAAAGATATTTTACTGGGTATCCTGGCACTGCTGTGTTTGATATTTTTCACCGTGCTGAACACATTTGAGATTAAGTGGATGATGTGGTTCCAGAGCATCTCAGTGGCTATAGCGATCATTGCCCTGCTTGTATTCGGGATAGGCGGACTAATTTTCGGGAACCCGGCCAATGTAATTCCCATGTTCCCCAAAGGTTTCTGGGCGGTGATTGTAGCTATCGTCCCGGCCTATGTCATGTACACCGGTGTCAATGCTATTACGGAGATGGGGGGTGAAACGAAGGAACCCCGCAAAAGCATACCCAGAATATTGCTGGTTTCACTGGTTCTGCTGGTCATTATTTACTGCGCCATCAGCTATGCCATAGTGGCGCTGCTGCCCTACCAGACGCTTACTGAGGGCTCGGTAACGGAAGCTGCTGCTAAATTCCTTGATCCCACCTTCGCCCTGGTCTTTATGGCAGTTGGCGCCGTACTGGCCGCCGTCACTACCGTCAACGGTGGTATAGCCTTCCTTTCCCGCGATATCATGGCTCTGGCAAGGAATCACGTGCTGCCCGCCGGCCTTGGGCGGGTGAGTAAAAAATTCAATACGCCTTCCAGGGCAGTGATCCTGGCCGGAGCAATGTCCGTGCTGGGCCTGGTATTGCTGGTCGTCATCGGCATGAAAAATGTCGTGCGTATAGCATCAGTATTTTCGCAGGGCTTCATGCTGATGTCACTGCTTGCCTGCGTGGCCATGTTACTGCTCCCTTCACGCATACCGGAAAGGTATCAGGCGGCCAGCTTTAAACTGAAAGGTTTCTGGCTGTACTTCTTCACCATCGGCGGCATCATCATTTTTGGATCATTGATTCTCATCGGCTGGTTTCAGGATCCGTTTTCGGCGCTGGTCTTCGGCATACTGGTGGTCACCGGCCTGGTTTACTATTATTCAAGGCGCTGGTTTCTGCGCCGAATGAACGTTTCGTTTGAGGAAGGGCTGGTGCGCATTGAAGAGGAGTAATCCACTGTTCAATCCATCACAAAGGAGAGCCACATGGCTGCTTTAAGATTTCCACAGCAAGGCATGCCCGCCGAAGTTGTCCTGGAGGATTTACAGGCCATGAAGTCCGGTGACAGCGACTGGAAGAACGGCCGCGTCTTCAGCCTGGTTTTCAATGCCGGAGAGGAAGTGAAGCAGTTTGCCGAAAAAGCATTCAGCGTATACATGAACGAGAACGGACTCAGCCCCTTCGCCTTCCCCAGCCTGCTTAAAATGGAGACCGAAGTAGTGGCCACGATGCTGGATTTACTGGGAGGTGGATCGGAGGCCGCGGGAAACATGACCACGGGAGGCACCGAAAGCCTCATGGCGGTTGTGAAGGCAGCCCGTGACTATGCGCGGGACAAATACCCGGGTATAAAACAGCCCGAGCTTGTTATGCCGCTCTCAGCTCATCCTGCCATATGCAAAGCCGCACACTATCTCGACATCAAGACTGTCATCATCCCCACCGATAAACATTCCGTTGTCGACCTGGAAGCGTATCGCCGCGCCATTAATGAAAACACCATATTAATGATAGGTTCAGCTCCCTCTTATCCACACGGCATTGTCGATCCCATCGAAGAACTAGGCCGAATAGCGCTGGAGAAGAATATCTGGTTTCATGTTGATGCCTGCGTGGGCGGTATGGTGCTTCCTTTTGTAAAGATGGCCGGTTACGCCATTCCCCTCTTTGATTTAAGCGTGCCGGGAGTCTGGTCGATTTCGGCCGATATCCACAAGTATGGATACACTCCGAAAGGGGCGTCCGTTGTACTCTACCGTAATATTGAGCTGCGCAAACACCAGATATATGTCTATGCAGACTGGCCGGGCGGAATATATGCCACGCCTTCCATTGCAGGCTCGCGGTCAGGCGGACCTATCGCCGCAAGCTGGGCGATAATCAGGTACCTCGGCCTGGATGGCTATACAAAGCTTGCCGGATTGGCCATGAAGGCGTCCCTGGAATTACAGAAGGGCGTTAACGGCATACCCGGCCTTTACGTGATTGGCAGGCCTCCGGCCACCGTGTTCGCCATCGGCAGCGACAGCCTCAATGTATATGCGCTGGGGGACAGGATGAAGACGATGCGCTGGTATATAGACAGCCAGCAGATGCCGCCCAGCCTGCACATGACGGTAATGCCCGAACATGCTAAAATCTTGCAGCCTTTTCTGGCCGACCTCCACAAAGCAGCCGAGGAAGTGGCAAAACTGAAGCAGGAGGATATCACCGGGGAGGCAGCCCTTTACGGCATGATAGGCACACTTCCGGACAGAGGCATGGCGAAGGATTTTGCCACGCAATATTTGAATGAGCTGTATCAGGCTCGCTGATAGGAAAATATAATGCAAATTGAGCCCTTCTTAGTTCATCTGTTTCTCCTCATCATGGTGCTGGTGTTTGCCCATACGGTGGAAACGGTGCTCGGCTTCGGCGCCACTATTATTGCCATGGCTCTGGGCATATATATCTTTCCACTGGAGATCTTATTGCCTGTGCTGGTGATACTGGGCGTGCTGCAGAGTATGTGGCTGGTCGGCAGGTGGTTCCGCTACATACAATGGAGAGTGCTTTTCCTCAAGATATTACCTGCTGCAGTGGTCGGTATGATCATAGGTATCTACTACAGGACGCAGGTGGCGGATTACAAACAGCTTTTGATTATACTGGGTATCTTTATCATGGCGGTGTCCGTGATGGAGATCGTGCTGATCTACAGGACGAGGGCTGCTGGAGGCAGCCTGCCCTGGTACCTGGGGATACCGATTCTGGTGGTTGGCGGCATTTTTCACGGTATTTTTGCCACGGGCGGACCTTTGATAGTCTACTATTCAAGCCGTGAGCTTAAAGAACCCACCGATTTCCGCGCAACGTTATCCACGTTGTGGCTGATATTAAATATTACGCTTGTATTCAACCTGATCTCCACCGGCCAGATCTACATGACCACGCTGACCATGACCGGGATAGCGCTGCCGGGATTAATTGCCGGCATCGTGCTGGGCAGCTTCATGAAGTTCAGGACGCTGGCCTTCAAGGTACTCATTTACGCTTTGCTTTTCATTGCGGGCATGTTGCTATTCATACAACAGATAGTTAACTATTGAGCGTTGCCTGTCCATCTGTTAAAATGTGCAGGTTGAATTTTTTTCACGAGATCAGGTGCAGATGAGTAAAAGTGGAAGAGGACTGATACCCCCGGGGCTGGCCTTTATAGCAGATAAGATCAATTCCAAGAATAATATTCTCGGCATCCCCGGCGAAGACAAGGCAAAGTGGGCGGCAGGTCTGGAGTTTTCCAAAGACAATTCCACTATCTTTTTTGCCGGTTGCGGTTACCAGTTTTCCGCTATGCTGGAACCACTGGTCAAGCTCGTAAAGCAGGCGGATAAGATGTCCCTGAACCATGAGATGGCGGTGGGCATGGCCGGCATGACGGGGAAGCTGGGTATCGATGCCGCGGGCATTTTTACAAAGGTGGCTTCCCGTGAAAAAGACAGCGATGCGCCCGTGCTTCGTGACGCAGTGAAGGTTTTACAGGCTCTCGGTGTGGATATAGGATACCTGGGCAAGGACGAGCCCTGCTGCGGGGCGCCGCTATATCACATGGGCCTGCACAAGGAGTTTCATGCCAACGCTGAGAAGGCGCATAAAAAATTAAAATCGCACGGCGTAAAGAGGATTATCGGCGTGGTGCCTTCCTGCACTTATGCCCTGAGGGATATTTTCAGCAGGTTCGTGCCCGATCATAACATCGAAGTGCGGCATTTTATCGATGTGGTGGCGGAGAATATCGGTCATCACAAATTCAAATATCCCCATAAGGTCAAGGTTGTCTACCACGATCCTTGCCAGCTCGGGCGCTATATGGGGCATTTCGACCAGCCGCGTAAAGTAATAAATGCCATAGAGCATGTAGAGCTGGTGGAGACTCAGTGGACTTCAGGGCAGTGGTCTACATGCTGTGGCGGCGGGGGAGGCTTCGAAGTGGTTTTCCCTGACATGAGCCACATACTGGCCGAGGCCAGGGTTAAGGAACTGCTGGCGACCGAGCCCGATATCATTGCAACGCATTGCCCGGGTTGCCTCATGCAGCTCAGGAGCGGCCTGAAGCAGTTGAAAAACGATAGTGTTCAGGTAGTCGATCTGGCGACACTGCTGGCAGCATCGCTGCCCAAGGCGAACACAAAATAGGAACAATAAATTAAAAAGTCATTGCGAGGCATGCAGTACCGTGGCAATCTCGCGGCCTGTAATCAAATTGGCGGGTAAACGAAAATGGCAATATCGAAAGAGTATCGCAAGGAACTGAAGGATGCAGCTGCCAACGAGCGCATCCGGCTCGCCCTGGCGCGAGCCATCAAGAGCTACCGGGAGAACACAAATAATGCTCTTAAGAAGTACCCGCACACGGTTAAAATGGCTGAAGATGTGCTCAAGATTAAAGAGCATGCCATCCAGCATATGCACGACCTGGCCCAGGAGGCGTCCGCCAATATAGAGTCGAACCACGGCAAGGCATATATAGCTAAGACAGCCAAGGAAGCGCTTGAAATCATAGACGGACTGGTAGGGAAGGGCAAGCTGATCGTCAAGGGTAAGAGCATGACCGCCGAGGAGATCGGGCTGCGCGAGCATCTGGAGGAAGAAGGCAACGAGGTCTACGAAACCGACCTCGGCGAGTTTATCATACAGAAGCTTAACTCGCGTCCCATGCACATCCTTTCACCCGCCATACATGTACCGCGGGAGGATGTGGCCAAGCTTTTTTCAAAGATAACCGGCGAAAGCCTTGAGCCCGATATCCCGAAGCTTGTGGCCACAGCGCGCAAGCTGCTGAGGGAGAAGTATTTCAAAGCCGATATCGGCATGAGCGGCGCTAACGTGGTGGCTGCCGATACGGGGACTATATTCCTTATCGAGAATGAGGGCAATATCAGGCTGGCCACGGGAGCGCCACCCGTGCACATAGCACTAATTGGCATGGAGAAGCTGGTTCCCACGCTTGAGGATGCCTTCAAGGTATCTGAAGTTACCTGGCGTTATGCCAATTACGGCGTCCCATCATACGTTAGTTTGATTTCCGGCCCCAGCAAGACGGGAGATATTGAAAAAGTGACCACTTACGGCGCCCACGGTCCGAAGGAGTTCCACGTTATCTTCATGGATGCGGGCAGGACTCACTTAGCCAAAGATCCTGTATTACGCCAGGCGCTCTACTGCCTGCGTTGCGGCGGCTGCCTCTACGAATGCCCGGTCTTCAGCCTCACCGCCGGTTATTTTGGTGATAAATATTTCACCGGCATCGGCGCCGTATGGGCCAAGGAAGTAAGCAAGAATATCGAGAAAGCCTCTTCGCTCGCCTATACCTGCCTCACCTGCGGCAGGTGCAAGGTACGCTGCCCCATGAAGATCGACGTTCCTGAGATGATCCTCAAGCTGCGCAAGTCGCTGGCAGAACCCGAGTAACAAGGTAAGTAACCGTCCCTTTTCCAGACACAAACCTTCCCTTATTTCCCTGCTGGCAATTTTTAACAGCCTGATATCTTTACAGACCATTCGTTGATGAATCGCAAATATCGTAGTATAATGTCGTAGACGTGAATCCGGAACGGGATAAGGGCTGGCAAGCGTATTTTTTATCAAATACAGTCTCTCCGGACCATGGCCGAAATAGTGTGGGTAATGGAGTGAAAACGCAGAATAATGGGTTGAGGGCGGAGCAGGCAGCTTCTACAAGGCGTAGTTAAACATCCAAAAACGGAGGAGTGATGATCACAATTTTTATTTCCTACAATTTTGAAAATGAGTATTTCGTGAGGCGGGTTAGCTATCACTTGAGTAAGCAGGAGAATCTGGATCCGTTTTGCTGGGCGGACAAGGGCCGGGCTGATAAGGGATTCGATAAACAGCTCAGGGATGCCCTATCCATTTCAGACGCATTTGTTGCATTCATCGGGGAGAAAGTTGGGAAGACCCAGATCCAAGAAATCATGGCTGCTGATTTGATGCCTACCATAATACACCGGATTCTGGCCACGTTTGGCAAGCCCGAAATCCCACCTGAGATAGATTTTATCAAAAAATGGAGCCCGGTCATGATTGATGGACTTGAAGAGGATGATGCACTAGAGTGTGCAGAGCGGATAGTACGATATCTCGGAGAAACCTGGATACCTCCTGACGGCATCCCCAAGAGTTATATATTCGATTATGAAAAGGACATTATAAAGGCCTATAT
>Ga0163210_1000004_pt1 | contig 86493 bp, 84 predicted proteins | sample Kivu_220m_FD_113536 | JGI IMG/M metagenome (GOLD analysis project Ga0163210, IMG submission 113536) | Freshwater microbial communities from Lake Kivu, Western Province, Rwanda to study Microbial Dark Matter (Phase II) - Kivu_220m | ecosystem: Environmental > Aquatic > Freshwater > Lake ...
GAGACCACTGTAATACTTTCTAATGCCGCGCGTATATATATTCAGAAAGTATTACAGGAGGTTTATCTATGAAGATAAAATGTTCGTTAAACGGCCGGCTCGCCTCGGCACTGCTGGCATTCCTCATGCTTGCCCTGCTGGCGGCTGCAGCCTGCGCCGCAGAACCCTGTGGCACCTCATCTAAACCGGCAGCCCCGTCGGCCACCAGGCCGCAGGGCACGACACCGGCGGCGCCCGGGGTGGCTCATGCGCCTTCCGCGCCCGCAGCATCCAGCCCCCAGTGGAGCGCTCCCTCCGGCAAAACGCGGACGGATAATATCGGCCTGGCAGTTGGCGGCGCCAAGGATATTAACAACTTCCGCGAGAGCATCACCCGCGACTACCTGCCCCTTCCCACGGATATAACCTATGAGGGGCTGTTTTACGATTATTACTTCGATACCGGCAGCGACAGGCAGTGCGACAAGCTTTACTATCCCTCCTATAACGGCGCCGTCACAAAGGACCCGATCTCCCGCAAGACGGAATACTATCTCTCGGTCGGGCTGAACTCCGGCCTGAAGCAGGATGAGTTCGAGCGCAAAAGGTTGAACCTGGTGATCGTGCTGGATATCTCGGGATCCATGTCCAGCACGTTCGACGAGTACTACTACGATAGCGCAGGCGTCAGGAAGAGCCTGAGCTACTCAGAGCGCACCATGCAGAAGATCGAGGTCGCCAAGGACGCCATTAATACGATACTGGAACAACTTAACAGCTATGACCGCCTGGGTATTGTGCTGTTCAACGACAGGTCATACATCCTGCAGTCACTGGAGCAGGTCAGGCATATGGATATGGAGGAACTGGCCGACAGCATCAGCGAAATCCGCGCGAATGGTAGCACCAACCTGTCCGCAGGAATACAGCTTGCCACCGATATGGTCTCCAAATACAGGGATGCCGACCAGGACATTTATGAGAACCGCATCATATTCCTCACCGATGCCATGCCCAACCAGGGAGAGACCTGGGAATCCAGCCTGCTCGGCATTTTAAAGCGTAATGCCGGCGACAGGATATATACCACTTTCATCGGCATAGGAGTCGATTTCAATACCGAGCTGGTCGAGTACATCAGCAAGGAACGTGGGGCAAACTACTACTCCGTGCACTCGCCCGGCGAGTTTGCCGAGCGCATGGACAACTTCGACTACATGGTTACACCCCTTGTCTTCAACCTCAAGCTGAGGCTGGACGCCAGAGGATGGGATATCGAAACGGTATACGGCAGCCCCGACGCGGATATGGCTACGGGCGAGCTGATGAAGATCAGCACCCTGTTCCCCTCCGAGAGACAGGACGGTGAGACCCGGGGCGGTCTCGTGCTGCTGAAGCTCAAGAAACGCAGCGGCAGCGATGATGAGCTGCGGCTGCGTGTTACTTACGAGGACAGGTGCGGCAGGGGCGACAGCAGCGAGTCGGTCATATTCCTGGAGAAAACCAGGCCTGAGTACTTCGAGACCAGCGGCATCCGCAAAGGCGTGCTGCTTGCCCGCTATGCGGACCTGATGAAGGACTGGCTTATCGATCAGCGCGGGCACTTCAGCAGCAAAGACGATTCCTGGCTGCCGCGCGTGAATCCCGAGTGCGGCATCATCATACCGGCGCTGACGGGCGTCTGGGAGCGGCAGTCATCTCCACTGATAGTGTCCTCATCCTACAGGTCCCTGTTCAGGGAGTTCGGCCAGTATTTCCAGGACGAGATGGACGAGATCGGCGACACAGCGCTGGCGCAGGAGCTGGATATACTCAGGCGTCTCGGAGGAAAGCAGGGCTGGGCCGACTGAGGCCCGGCCCTCGCAGTGCAGATCCAGATAGGGCAAGTGTAATAACGCGGAAAGACAGGTTAATGTGACGGTTATATGTTTTATAATAGGAAGCGGCATTGATCGGGAGAAGACGTTGACGTATAACGACTCCGGCCTTGGATCTGAGATAGCCCGGGATTTCGGGCAGATCTATGATAGCCATTTAACCTGCGTTTACCGATATATCAGCTACCGTGTTGGCGACCCTTTAGCGGCAGCCGACCTGACCTCCACGGTGTTCGAGAAAGCCCTCACGGCTTTCAGGACGTACAGGCGGGAGAAAGCGGCGCCGCAGACCTGGCTGATAACGATAGCGAGGAATACGGTCACGGACTACCTGCGCAGGTCATCGAGAAGGAATACTGTGCCGCTGGACAGCGCGCGGTACGTACTGTCCAGCGATCCTTCACCTGAGGAGACCGCGGAGCAAAAAGAGGAGAGGGAGGTCCTGCGGATCTGCTTCTCCATACTTCAGCAGCGCGAGCAGGAGATCGTATCGCTTAAATTCGGCGCCGGGTTCAATAACCGCGGTATAGCTTCGACGCTCGGCCTCACGGAGAGTAATGTCGGCGCTATACTTTTCCGGACCATCCGCAAGCTAAGGCAATGTTTTCAGGAGTGGCAAAATGGCAAAGGCAGAAGCTGACGATAGGAAATTCATGCAGCAGCTTGACAGCATACTGGCCGGAGGTCGGCTGGATCCGTCCGGTCTTAACTCCGATGAGCGGGCGGACCTGGACTTCGCCTCGCGCATGCTGGCAAGCCGGGATGAGCCGTCTCCGGAGTACAGGCTGTGGTTACGCAGCAGGCTGATGCGCAGAGTTGCCCTGGAGACACGCGGCGCCCTTCCGTCCGCGAAGCAAGGCCTGCTCGACTGGCTCTTCGAGCGGCGCAAACCGGTGCTGGCGTCCGTAATCAGCCTGGCCGTTCTGCTGCTGATCGTGGTAACAGGTGTATGGTATACCGGCCGCGCCGGAGCCCCGATGGCGGTTGTGCCCGCGAGCCCACTTCCTGCCGGGGAATATGCGGTTAATCTGCCCTCGAGGATCGTGCCTGCAAATATAAAGTTCAGCTCTGAACAGGGATTGTCGACCGCGCCCGGTACGGCGGCTGTGTATGAATTGAAGTCCCGGCCTGTGACACCGGACATCGCCGCAGGACTTGCGGATGAACTCGGCCTGAGCGGCCAGCCGGAGCTGTCGGCTGACGGCTCGAGGATAGATGTTATCGATACATCGGGTGAGGTGGAGAGGCGGCTCACTGTATGGACGGCATCGGGAGCAGTGGAGTACAACGTGTTTGATCCTGAATTGATCAAGCCGGGCGCCGGAGCGCCGGAGTTACCCAACCAGGCCGAGGCAGCGCGGACCGGCTACAATGTTCTGCTGCAATCCGGATTGCTGCCGTACGGATACCGCAGCTTCTCCGATATCCAGGGCGGAATCAGAGTCACAGGTGGAGGGGGCTACCCGGTGCAGGATGAGAAGACAGGTCGGACGGTAGAAAGCCCCGCCAGGTACTGGATAGTGGATTTCCCCTACACGGTCAACGGATTGGAGGCGACCGGGCCGGGCGCCAAGATTGAGGCAGTCATCGGGGCGGGCGGGAAGGTCATTAGCCTGTTTTCCTACTGGAGGGAAGCTACACCACGCTATGAAGGCCGTGTCATTTCTCCAGATGAAGCTTTCCGTGAGCTGGCTGAGGGCGGGGGCAGCATAGATATCCCGGTCAATTCAAGTGCTGTTGTTGTCAGGCAGGTCAACCTCAAGCTCTGGATGGACCCGCCCTCGACAAAGCAGTCACTGGCGGTGCCTGTCTACGAGTTCACGGGCTGGTCGCTGGACAAAAACGGCAGGGTACTGGAAGGCTTCACGGCCTGGACAGAAGCGCTGGACTAGAGTTGATATAAGCCGGCCTGATCCCTTTATTTACCCTTACCAAATTTCTTGATCGATGCTATAATACAGGCGTATGTATGTATTTACGTATGTATGCCTGTACGGAGGAAATCAATGAGCAGACGAATGACGGTGGTCTTCCACGATGAAGAGATCTATACCAACTTAAAGATAGCGGCCGTGCGGCGTCGCCTTTCCGCCAGTGAAATTATCGCTCAGGCCGTTACCGAGTGGCTTGAAAGCCGCGAAGATGCCGAGCTTGTGCCGGTAATCAAGGCTGCCCGCGCTGAATATCAAACCAGGGGTGGGCGTTCCTGGGGTAAGGTACGGGAGGAAACCAAACAATCTATCGCTGAAAGGAACGGCAAGAGGTAAAACACAGGCGTAAAACCTAAAGCTGCTCGGCTACGATGCTGCGCTGGATCTCATTGCCGCCTTCGATAACGCTCAGCGCCTTGGCGTCACGGAAATATTTTTCTATAGGCAGGTCGCGGCTGTAACCCACTGCTCCCATGAGGTGCATGGCCCTGGAGCATACTTCCATCGCGCATTCGGAGGCTACGATCTTGGCCATGGAAGCCTCCCTGGTGAACTCCAGCCCCTGGTCTATGAGATGGCAGGCCCGCCAGGTCATAAAGCGCGCGGCGTCAATCTTTGTGGCCATATCGGCCAGGGCAAAGGCCACGGCCTGGTTGTGGAATATGGGGCGCCCGAACTGTATGCGCTTTTTGGAGTAATCCAGCGCTGTCTCATACGCAGAGCGGGCTATTCCCACACCGCAGATAGCCATCAAAGGCCTTTTTAAATCCAGCGCCTGCATGGCCACCAGGAAGCCGGTGCCCGGCCTTCCCAGCAGGTTCCCGGCAGGCACCCTCACGTTGTCCAGGATCACATCACCATTTTGCGAAGCGCGCTGGCCGACCTTATCCTCGACCTTACCCAGTGACAGTCCCGGTGAATCGCCGGGAACGATGAAAAAATCGAGGGCCGCGTATTTCCGGGCGGGATCGGTGGTAGCCAGGATTAAATATAGATCGGCGACCCCTGCGTTGGTGATATAGTGCTTGGCGCCCGTGATTACGTAGCCGTCACCGTCCCTGATGGCCCTGGTGCTGATGGACTGCATATCGGAGCCTGCATCGGGCTCAGTGATGCCGACAGCGCCAACTTTCCCTTTCTTGTCAGCCAAGAGCGTGAGGTACTTGCGCTTCTGCTCCTCGGTGCCGCCGACCCTCAGGCAGTCGGCTACCAGCATCGAGCCGGAGATAACGCCCTGCTGGCCGTCGCAGGCCGCGGCAAGCTCCTCGCAGACGATGGCGCAACTGACCGCGTCGAGGCCGAGGCCGCCGTATTCTTTGGGGATGAAAAACGACAGCATGCCGTGCGCTGCGAACCTGTCTATGATCTTCCAGTCGAAGTGGGGCGAGGGCATGCGGTCGAGCTCCCGTGCGTACGGCCTCATGTATTTATCAGCAAAATCACGCGCTGTTTTTTGTAAGGCTACCTGTTCTTCAGTAAGTGTAAAACCGATCATGGCTGATTATTCCTCCAGTTGATAAAGTCCAGCACAAGCTTTCTTTCCTTGGAGGGAAGACGGGCAGCCTCGACCAGTAACTCTTTCAACTCCGGGTCAAGCAGCAGCCTTGAAACGCTGTCATCCTCTTTTCTAACAGTCCAATCCATAAAGTAGTCAAAGGGCTTATTCAATATCCGTGCCATTTCGTTGAGAAGGCTCAGGTACAGCCTTCTCTTGCCCAGTTCATAATTGGAAAGTGCGGCCTGAGTACAGCCAAGTTTGGCGGCAAGCTCTTCCTGAGTGAGCCCGTTTTCCTCCCGCGCCTGCTGAATCCTTTTTCCTATCTCGCGATAAACCATTAAGCTATCTTATCACACCGCGTAATATTACAGCAAAAATTCTTGATAAATATAACACACCGTTCTGGCAGTCAGGGGCTGCCGCTCTTTTAAGCGGCACCCGGTGGAGTGGAAAGCCGTATGCTGCCTGCGGCAAAGGCTGCTTTGTGTTCGTAACCTGTTTGTAGCGAGTGGATGGGCTTCTGTTTACGGCCAGACGGAATGCGTACCGGCGGACAAGATTGTCCTGTTCTTGTACATCCTACAAAAAGTGCTAAAATAAAAAAGCTGCTGAACAGTAGACAAAACCCAAAAAGGAGTTTTACATGACTTTAAAAACCGCGAAAGAATATGTCGAGAGCTTGCGCAAGCTTAAACTGAACCTGTATCTTTTGGGCGAAAAGGTGGATAACTGGGTTGATAACCCTATCATCAGGCCCTCTATCAACGCCATTGCCCTGACCTACAAGCTCGCCCAGGAGCCTGAGAGTGAAGACCTGGCGGCTACAAAGTCAATGCTCACCGGAGAGAAGGTCAATAGATTTAATTCGCTTTTCAGCAGCCCGGAGGATATGGTAAGAAAGGTTAAGCTGCAGAGGGAGATGGGGCAGAGAACGGCCTGCTGCTTCCAGAGATGTGTGGGCATGGACGCAACCAATGCTGTTTTCAGCACGACCTACGAGATCGACCAGAAACACGGCACTGAATACCACCAGAGGTTCAGAAAATGGCTGAAATATGTGCAGAATGATGACCTCTGTGTTGCCGGGGCGATGACCGATGTGAAAGGACACCGCGGGCTGGCGCCAAGCCAGCAGGCCGACCCTGACCTGTACGTCCATGTGGTGCAGCAGAAAAGCGATGGAATTGTGATAAGGGGGGCCAAGGCAAATATCACAGGTATAGCTAATTCACACGAGATGATTATTATGCCCACCTTGAGAATGAGGGAGGGTGATGAAGCCTTCGCGGTATGCTGTGCAGTGCCCACCGATGCACCGGGGGTGACCCTTATATACGGCAGGCAGTCCTGCGACACCCGCAAGCTCGAGGAAGGCGATATCGATGTGGGCAACTATAATTTCGGCGGGCATGAGGCGCTGACCATTCTGGAGGACGTCTTTGTCCCCTGGGAAAGGGTTTTCATGTGTGGTGAGATCGATTTCTCCATCATGCTGGTGGAGAGATTTGCGGGTTACCACCGCCAGAGCTACGGGGGCTGCAAGGCCGGCATCGGCGATGTGCTTATCGGCGCCGCTGCTTCCATGGCCGATTATAACGGGGTGCGGCGGGCTCCCCATATCAGGGAGAAGCTTGGCGAAATGATTCATCTCACGGAGACGATACATGGATGCGGTTTGTCCTCCGCCTATGAGGGCTGGAAGACAAAGGCGGGCAACTATCAGTGCGATATACTGCTGGCTAATGTCTGCAAGCATAATGTGACCCGTTTCCCCTATGAGCTGACACGGCTTGCAGAGGATATTGCGGGAGGCATCCTTGTTACCACCCCCTCGGAGAAAGATTTCCGCCATCCGAAAATCGGCAAATATGTTGACAAGTACCTCAAGGGCGTACCTGAGACGCCCACGGAGGCCCGCTACCGGATGGTTACACTTATCCATGCGATGAGCTTCGGGCTGGTAGCTCCCAGTTATCATACGGAATCCATGCACGGCGCCGGTTCGCCGCAGGCCCAGAAGGTCATGATCGAGCGTGAGGCAAACATGGATTTGAAACAGGGACTGGCTCGCAGTATCGCAGGCGTGGATAAAAGGGAGGATCCGCTGGACCCGGCTTCCAGAGGCGGATGGAAAAAACCTGCGGAATGGAATTCGCCTACCTGGCCGAGAAGCGATTAGATATAATGCGCCGGCCGGACCGGGAGAATCCCCGCTGTCCGGCGGATGGAAAACAGACAGTTCAACGAATGGCCTGAAAAGACGGACAGGCATTCCTACTAAGCATTATGCGGCTGTGCAGGAATGCCTGTTATTTACGCAACGTCATTTTTAAACTCCAGCCAATCCCTCCAGCACGGCAAATTCCATGGCACACAGCGCAACGGCAATGCAAAGACCGAAGCCTATGTCCCTGGCAACTTCTCCCCTGCGTGCAATAATAGAACCAGCCAGTATCAGAATCGCTGCGCCGATCAGTCCGAGGCCGATGACAAAAATAGTGTTCGATATATCAGACACCCCGGCCATTCCGCCTGTGTTATGCAGCAGTTGGAAGATAACAGCGGCTATGGCTAACAGGGCTATCGGGATTACTGTGGCAAGTATGACAGGCGTACTGTAACTGCGCGGCCTCCTCCCGGGCCAGAGCATCCACGCCAGAACGCCGAGAATTATGATGAGCAGAATCGCAAAAGTCATAACCGTCACCTCCTGTTAATCGAACCATATAGTTTCTCTACCCTCCGCCCGGAGATGTTATTAAGCAGGACACCAATCCACCCGCCGCAATAATAGAATACATAATTGGGTACGTCAATGTCCCGTGCAGTGTCAGCCAGCCCGACCTCCCGACAGGCCGCAGAGCGCTGATCACGAATTATGTTTCAATATCCTGCGGGACTTGCGCCGGATAGTGTTTTTATTTTACTATGGGCTGTTTGGACGGCGGCCGCCGGAAATATTTAACGCAGGGAGTATAAAAATGACGAGTAAATCCTACATAGACGCGTTCGACCCCTCAGGAAAGAGCAGCAGTACGTGCGCAAACTGCGGTATATGCCTGCAAAAATGCCCTGTTATGCGTATGGGCAGGGAAGAGGCGCTGGCCGAGATGTCCAACCTTTTAAGCGGTGGGGAAACCGGCAGGGTGCTGAATGAGTGCACGTTCTGCTTTAGCTGCAATCACTATTGCCCCCACGGGCTTAAACCGTATGCGCTTATCATGGAGCGCGCGGCGGAGAAAATCCGTAAACTGGGTAAAGGCATACCGCCGTATATCGATTATTATATGACCGGCAAGTGTGATTCGAATGTATTTTGTGATGTCTATGACACTCTTTCAGAGAAGGAAAAGGAGATACTGGACAAATGGGCGGTTGTTCCCTCTAAAAGCAAGGAGGTCCTTTTTATAGGCTGCGTAGGGCGGCAGATCTGCGGCGAAATAGATAGCTCCAAAGCGCTGGCGGGGCTGCCCAAGTATGGCCCTCGCACAGCCTGCTGCGGCGAGCTATCCTATCGCTTCGGTGATTACAAAACCTTCGCTGAAACCGTTGAGCGTACCCGTCAAATGCTGCTCGGGCTCGACACGGAGCGTCTGGTGTGTTACTGCGGATCGTGCGCCAATTATATGGGAAATATCTGGCCGAACTACCATGGTGTGAAGTTGCCTTTCCAGGTCACATCGATATGGGAATGGCTCTGGGAAAAGCTGCAGAAAGGGGAGCTGAAAGTTGTACGGAAGATCTCCAGAAAGGTGGCTGTCAGCGACTCATGCTACAGCAGCGAGCTGGGGGATAAATTCTATGCAGCTATCAGAGGATTGCACGAGGCGGTCGGCATGGAGCTTGTCGAGCTCAAGAACAACCGCTACGATAATTTGACCTGCGGGGCCGTGAGCATGATGCGGAACAACTATGATTACAGGGAGGGTGTGAAAGAAGCCAGGAAAAAGATCGCCCAGGTAGTGGAAAGCGGCGCCGGAGATGTGACGTGTTACTGCCCGGGGTGCTTTGGACAGCTTCGCTCAGGGGCGCAGAAGGCAGGCCTGAACATTCATTATTCTCTCGAGGAAATCCTCTGTGCCCTCGGCGATGAATATACCATCCCGCTAGAAACCAGGGTTACGCAGCAGGCAGGACTTCTTATGCAGAAAGTCAAGTCCTACTTGGAAAGTTTAAGCGCAGGCTGACCGGATAGCGCTGAATAACTGCATAAGCCCCTATCCTGCTCCTGCTTCCATACAGGCGCCCTTTGGGCTGTCGCGCCCGCTTTCCTCCCCCGATTGCTGAACTCCCGCCCCTGCCTCACCATAAAATATACGGTTATCATATCACAATACGTAATATTAAGCCGGAGAACATAAAAAATATATAACATTTCGTCTTGACATTGCGGCCAACATATTGTTATTATATCTACAACAAATTGTTATAAACGAGAGTAAAAATCACATCAGGAGGTCATGAAAATGAAAATTCTGGGAATTGTCTGCAGCCCTCGCAAAGAAGGGAATACCGAGATACTGGTAAAAGAAGCGCTGGATGCAGCCCGCGAGGCCGGGTGCGAGACCGAACTTATTTTACTGGCGGGCAAGAAGATCACCCCCTGCAACGGCTGCAATACCTGCCTCAAGGACGGCGTCTGTAATGTCAAAGACGATATGCAGGCTATATACGAGCAGCTGGAAAAAGCCGACGGCATCATTTTCGGTTCGCCCGTCTATTTCTATAACGTGACGGCGCAGGCCAAGGCCGTGGTGGACAGAACCTATCCCCTGGCGTTCCACAGAAAGCTGAAGAATAAAGTAGCCGCCGCCATCGTCGTTGCCGGCAACATGGGCATAGGCCAGGCGCTGGGCTTCCTCTACACCTTTTTCGACCTGCACAAGATGGTGATAGCCGGCTCCGGCGCAGGTTACGGAAATGAGAAGGGGGAAGTAAAAAGGGAAGGCGCGGGCGCCACTTTCGGCGGTTCGGCCATAGAAGAGGCCCACTCCACAGGCAAGAGGATGGTCAAGCTCATTGCCCAACTGGAAAGGGGCAAAGAACGCAAAGGGACTGCTGCGGGATAAAAAGGAATTCGAAAACGGGGGCAAAATCAAATGGGCGCTAAAACTAAACGGATCGGTTATTTCTGTCCGCTGGTACCCGAAGAGATCATCATGGCCGCCGGCCTTCAGCCGGTGCGCATGGCCGGAGAGGCCGAGTCCACATCGGCAGCGGACGGCCACCTTTACCATAACCTCTGCCCTTACATTAAAAACGTGATGAGCACAGGATTGGACAGGGGGGCAAAGCACCTGGACGGCGTGGTCTTCGCCAGGTCGTGCGACGGCATGCGCAGGATGTTCGATGCCTGGAGAACTTACATCGACACCCGCTTTATTTACATGCTGGAGGTCCCCAAGAACACAGATGAGCCGGCGTTGAAGTACTACGCTTCCCAGCTAAAGGATTTTGCCTCAGCCATCGGGCAGGCATTCGATGTCACCATTGATGATGCAGCCTTGCGCGCAGCGATCAAACAGGCCGGCAAATTCAGACAGGCGGCGCAGGATATATTTGCCCTGCAGCGCAGCAAACCCCTTCCTGTAAAAGGGAGCGACCTGTTCGCGGTCAGCGCGCGCGCATCCACGCAGGATAAAGACGCCGCCCTAAAGGAAATTAAAAAGCTGAGCTCCGCGGCAGGCAAAGCAAAACCGGAAAAAGCAGGTTCCCGCAGGCCGCGTATTTTGATCAGCGGAAATATGATGGACAGGCCCGACCTGTTCGAGCTCCTCGAGGCCGCCGGGGCGGATGTGCCGGTAGCCGACCTGTGCACGGATTTAAGGTATTTCAGCAGGCAGGCAGACGGGACGGCGGGCGATCCCTATCTCGCCCTGGCGCGGGCGTACCTGGGCGAGCCGCACTGTTCGCGCACGGCCAGCCCCATCGAGAGGACGGTGGAGATCCAGAAGCTGATACGCGATTATTCCATAGACGGCGTCCTGCTGACGTCCTTGAAATTCTGCGACCTGCACCTCTATGACGCGCCCTACATCACGGAGACACTCAAAAACGCAGGCATCCCCGTGCTGTTCCTGGAAAATGATTACACCTTCACCAATAAAGGCCAGTTGAAGGTCAGGATCGAAGCTTTTATCGAAGTATTGAACGAGAAGAGGGACTGAGCCATGATTAAAACATTTTATGAAAACATGAAAAACTTCCTGGAAGACCAATATCAAAAGAAGCCGCGCGCTTCCGACAGGGTGAGGATGCAGGTTGCCGATACCGTGCTGGAGGCATTCAAACCGGACTCCAGGGTAGTGTGGGTATCGTGGTTGAATTTTCCCATGGAATTGCTCTCAGCTTTCGATGTCGCCTCTTTCGACCCCGAGCTGGGACCCGGCCTGGTATGCACGCTGGAAACAGACCGCTCCATGGAGGTGATGTCCGAGGCGGAGCAGGCCGGTTTTTCCATCGATTTATGTTCAGCGCACAGGCTGGCGCTGGGATGCCAGCTGCGAGGGTACATGCCCAAGGCAGACCTGCTTATCGGCCACTCGTATTTCTGCGACGGATCGGCCAGGGTGAACGGGCTGCTGGCGCAGTATCACGGCAAAGAAGCCGTTACCCTGGATATGCCCTTCGGGATGGATAAAAAGGCGGTGGCCTATGTCGCCGGGCAGCTCCAGTACGTAGCGCGCAAGATAGAGGAGGCGACGGGCGCCAGGCTTGACATGGATAAATTGCGGGAGAGCATCAGGGCCTCCAACAGGGCGCGCCGGGCGCTCAATGAGCTTGCGGAACTGCAAAAGACAAGCCCGGTTTCCTGGAACGGTACGAGTACGGTGGCCATGTCGTTATTCCAGCATATCAAGGCGGGTAAACCGGTGCAGGAGCAGATTTACAGGGAGTTGATCGACGAGTGCCGCAACAACCTGGAGAGCGGCGCGTTACAACCCGAGAACTACCGTGTATTGTGGCTCGCCTGGTATCCGGCGCAGCCGTTCGTTACGTACGAGGTCTTTAAGAAAAACGGCGTTAAGATCGTGATGGGGGAGCAGACCCGGGCCTTCTGGGATGAGATAGATGAAAATAATCCCTGGGAGAGCCTGGCTATGCGAGATTTTAATAGCCCGTATATCGGTCCCATCGAGCAAAGGCTGGATGGGATCATGAAAACCATCGATGAGTACCATATCGACGGCGTGGTGCATTTCTCCCACGATGCCTGCCGCCACACCTGCGCGGCCCATCGCATGATCGGTGATGCCGTTCAAAAACGCGGCGTGCCCTTCCTGACGCTGGAGGGCGATATCAGCGACAAGCGCAAATACTCCGAGGACAGGACCAGGCTGCTCCTGGAAAGCTTCATCGACGTAATGGCAGGCAGAAAATAAATGCTATTTATAAGGAGATAAGTAATGATTGCATATTGCGGCCTTCACTGCTTCCAATGCCCGGCTTACCTGGCCACACAGGCCGACGACGACAAATTGCGCGCTGAATGTGCGAGCAAATGGACCAGGGAGTTCAAATTCGATATTAAACCCGAACAGATCAACTGCGACGGCTGCAAGGCGGACGGCAGGAAGTTCTTCGTTTGCAAGATGTGCAAGGTCAAGAAGTGCGCTGAGGAAAAAGCGCTGGATAACTGTTCCCTGTGCGACGACCTCAACTGCGAAAAACTGGAGCAGATGATGTCCCTTGACCCTAATATAAGGGCATCCATGGAAGCACTGCGTAAAAAAGCAGGCAGATAATCATTCCCGGTCTTCTGGAAAGCACAGTCGATACTATGGCGGCTAAAAAAGAACGGATTCTATGGAGAGAAGGAAGTGATAGCATATTGCGGATTCAGTTGCCTTGAATGCCCGGCTTATATAGCCACTCAAGCGGACGATGATAAATTGCGCGCCGATTGCGCGCAGAAGTGGGCAGAGGAGTTTCAGTACAACCTCAGGCCGGATCAGGTCAACTGCGACGGCTGCAAGGCGGAGGGCAGGAAGTTCTTCGTTTGTAAGATGTGCTCCGTAAGAAAGTGCGCCATGGAAAGATCGCTGGACAATTGTGCCCGGTGCGAAGACCTGAACTGTGAAAAGCTGGCGCAATTGATGTCTATGTTTCCCAATGTCAGGGAATCCATGCAGGCGTTGCGGCAAGAAGCAGGCAAATAATCAAAAAGGAGCTGGAAATGAACGAACTGGAGATCGAGAAGCAGCAGGGCATATCGTGGGACTACCTGGCGGATATTCCTGCAAAGCGCAAGGAGATCGGCGATAAATACCATTTTAACGGATGGGGACTGGGAGCGGTGCAGTTTTCCTTTCTGGCTAAAGCCGTGATCGAGGAGCTGGGCCCGCAGAAAGGCGAAGCCCTGGTTAGAAAGGCCGTGGAAGAGTTCGGCAGGGCGCGGGGCCGGCGCATCGCGGGGATAGTCAAAGGGCTGGGCAAGCCGCTCAGCCTTAAAAACTTTCTCATATACGGGGATTTCGACTCGACAAGCTTCAAATCCCGTGCCGACATTATTGATAGTGAACTGGAAGTAAAATGGGGAAAGTGCGACCAATGGGATACGGCTCAGGAATTCGGCGTGGGTGACTACTGGAAAATCAGCTGCAGATACTTCGACGATGCGCTGAAGGATGGATACAACCCTGAGATTGGAATGATCAAGGAAACCCGCCATGACACAGGCCAGAGCCACTGCATGCTGCGCTACATAACCAGAGATTCGGATAAAACGTCCGTTGCTTGATCATTGTATAGGGAAGGTGACAGACACAGAAATGAAAAAAGGAATATCCGATTTCTTCTTTACCGGTGTTGATATCGGCTCCACTATGTCCAAGGCTGCTCTGATCGACGCCGGGGGAACCATGCGCGCATATGTGGTCGGCCCCACCGGCGCCGAGCACCGCCGCCGCGCCAACAGGATCATGGAGGATGTCCTGCGGCAGGCGGGTTTGATGCTGGATGACGTCGCCTGGATAGTCTCTACCGGCTATGGAAGGGTAAACGTGCCCTTCGCAGACAAGCAAATCACCGAGCTCACCTGCCATGCCAGGGGAGTGGCTTCGCTCTTTCCCGATGTGAGGACAGCCATCGATATAGGGGGGCAGGATGCCAAGGCGCTCAAGATAAAGGACGGCAGGCTTACCGATTTCCTCACCAATGATAAGTGCGCTGCCGGCACGGGCAGGTTTCTCGAAGTGGCCGCCGAGACGCTGGGGCTCAGCCTCGATGAGATGGCCAGCATCTCACTTCAATCCGACAATCCGGTCAAGATCAGCAATATCTGCACTATCTTCGCCCAGCAGGAGATCATCGGCCGTATTTCAGATGGGCAGGCGCTACCGGATATCCTGGCGGGGGTTTATATCGCTATTGCCTCTCGCGTGGCCAAACTAGCCAGGCAGCTCAAAGTCGAGCCGCCCGTTGTCTTCACGGGAGGTGTGGCCAAAAGCGCAGGCATGGTAAAAGCCATGGAAATTGCGCTTGGAATGCCTTTGTTGGTTCCCCCTGAGCCCTTGATTACGGGAGCTCTGGGAGCGGCCGCGCTGGCGCGCGATCATGCGCTGGAGCTGATGCAGAGGGGTGAATTCAAACTGCATAAGAAGCAGCTTGCCGAAGCCATATTCGATTACGGAGGGGACAAGAATTGAGCGGGTACTTTCTCGGCCTCGATGTCGGCTCGATCAGCAGCAAGGCCGTTATCCTGAACGACCGCGAGATCGTCGCCTCTGCTGTAGTGCCGTCCGGCACCAACCATGCCGTTGCATCATCCTCAGTAAGGGCTGCTTTGCTTGAAAAAGCCGGCCTGCAAATACAGGATATCAAAGCGGGCACTTTTACAGGTATGGGGAACAGAAATCCGGGGACGGATGCTTTTGCAGGCATAATGATGTGTAATGCCAGGGGCAGCCATTTTACCTTTCCTTCGACGAGGACCGTCATCGATATCGGCGGGCAGGGCAGCCAGCTTATCACTGTGGACCAGGCCGGGCAGGTAATCAATTTCAATGTGTCGGGGATGTGTGCGACCGGCAGCGCCCGGCTGTTACAGGTAGTTGCCCGTATCATGCAGATAAGCCTGGACGAGATAGGGCTTTTATCCATGAAAGCCACCAGGCCCTCCAGTTTCTCCACGTCCTGCTCGGTGTTTCTGGAAACTGAGGTAATCACTCGGATCTCGCAGGGGGACAGCCCTCAGGACATACTGGCCGGGATACATGGGACCATTGCGGAAAAGATTGGCAGCATGGCGGCCAGCGTCGCCATTCAGGATGATGTGGTCATCATAGGCGGGGGCGCCCTGGACGCCGGGCTGGTTGCTAACATCGGGCAGAAGCTCGGCACGAAGGTGCTTGTGCCGGAGAATCCGCGTCTCATCGCGGCCCTGGGCGCGGCAGTCATCTCCAGGGAAAGATATACAGCCAATTAACCCTTCATACTCAGTCTTATGAAAGGAGGATCCTATAAATGAGCATTACGAGATTTTATTTACCCACCCGGTTCATTGTCGGGCCGGGAAGCGTTGCCAAACTCGGTCAGGAAGCAGCGAAGTTCGGCGATAAGGCAATCCTGGTCACAGGCAAGGCAAGCATGCGCCGGACGGGAATACTGGAAAAAGCTGCCAAAGACCTTGAGGAAAAAGGGGTAAAAAGCACAACTTTTGACGAAGTCGAACCCAATCCCAGGTCGTCCACCATTGATAAGGGCGCGCAGATAGCCCGTGACAGCGGGGCCAGGATGGTGATCGGGCTTGGCGGCGGGAGCTCTATGGACGCAGCCAAGTGCATCGCACTGGCAGGCAGCGGCAACGAGTCCATCTGGTTGCACTATGAAAAGAAGGTTAACGTCGCCGGCGTCGCGCTCCCCATAATCCTCGTCCCTACCATTACGGCCACAGGGTCGGAGGGCAACAACGGCGCCGTTTTGACCAACTGGGAGACGCATGAGAAGGTTGTTATCTTCAATGAAAAGCTATACCCCGCCGTCTCCATAGTCGATCCCGCATTGACTCTTACCGTACCTGCTAAAACAACGGCCAGGGGAGGAGTGGATATATTCTGCCACCTTGTGGAGTATTATATTTCCGCGCATGAAACGACCCCGATCAATGATGCCATCAGGGAAGCGTGTATGCGCACAGTGGTGGAATCGTTGCCCCAGGTGCTGGCTAAACCCGCTGATATCGAGGGGCGCTCCAGGCTTTCCTGGGCCTGCACCATGGCGTGCTCGCAATTTACCTGGACGCTGGGAGGCGGAACGGGTCTCACCCCCATGCATGGGATCCAGCATCCCTTAAGCGCTATATATGATATTGCGCACGGTGACGGACTGGCCGCCCTGCTGATTGCATGGATGAAACATACCCTGCCGGCAAGGGAAGAAAGGTTCAAGGCACTGGGACAGAATGTGTTCGGAGAGCCCGACGGCATCGCAGCTACCGAAAAATGGCTCGCTAAAATCAATATGAATGTTAGATTAAGAGACCTTGGCGTTAAAGAAGCTGACTTCGATGATCTTGTGGCCAACGCCCTCAAGACGGCGCCGTGGGTGACTTTCAATCCCACACCGCTGGGCGCCCCCGAAATCAAGGCTTTGTACAAAAAATCATATTGACAGGTCGCCGCAGTGTCATTCTGTCGCCTCAGTCATGCCTCAGCGCCTCGATGGGGTTGAGTCGCGAAGCCTGCCAGGCGGGGTAGAAGCCGAAAAAGAGGCCGATACCGACCGAGACCGAAACGGCGAGGATGACGATATCCATGCTAACCAGTGTATGCATTGTGCCGAACGTGTTGAGCAGGATTGCAGTGCCCCACCCCAGCACCACCCCTATCAATCCACCGGCGAGGGTAAGAAACGCCGACTCGATGAGGAATTGAATCCAGATATCCCTGTCCAGCGCCCCCAGCGCCTTGCGGATGCCGATCTCCCTGGTCCTCTCCAGCACGGAAACGAGCATGATGTTCATCACTCCGATGCCACCCACCAGCAGGGAAATGGCCGCGATGGCGCCCAGCAGCATGGTTGTGGTCTGCATGGTCTCGGATACCGTGCTGGCAACCTCTTCCATGGAAGTGATGGTGAAATCGTTCTCCGCCGTCGCTGCAAGCTGGTGCCGCGTGCGCAGCAGGCCGGTGATGTCGGTAATGATCTTATCGGATTGTTCCAGGTCTTTTACCTTGAGGGAGATGGATGAGATGACCTGCTCGCCCCTGGCGGTCCTTTGCTGCGCCACCGCCTGCTGCATGGCGGTCAGCGGGATGAAGACCTTGTCGTCGGGAGAGCCGCTGACGGAGCCCTTGCTTTCCAGCACTCCAATGACGCGCACAATGATAGTGCCCAGGCGTAAATCCTGTCCCAGGGGGTCGCTGCCCCCGTATAGGGTTTGCCAGACATTGTAACCCAGCACGGCCACCCTGGTGCCCCGCTGCAGGTCGTAATCCGAGAAGAAGGTTCCGCTGAGGGTATTCAAATTATAGGTTTGCATATAGTCCGGCGTTGTGCCGGTGACCTGGGAATTCATATTCTGGCTGCCGGCAATGAGCTGGAGGCTTTTGCTGTAGATGGGAGTTACAGAGGATACCAGTTCTACCTTGTTGGCAATAGCGGTAGCGTCCTCCATGGTCAGCGTAGTCATGCTGCCCTGGGCGCCCCTGATGCCTCCGGCCCCCATGCCAGATCCCGGGTTGATCATCATGAGGTCTGCTCCCAGCGTCTGGATCCTGGCCAGAATGTCCGCCTCGGCGCCTTTGCCGATGGACATGAGGGCAATTACGGCGGAAACACCTATCACGATACCCAGGATTGTCAGCATGCTGCGCAGCTTGTGCGATGTCACGCCGCCCCAGGCATTGGAGAATGGCCTGAATACCCTTTTTACATTTTGTTCAGACCTTTTCATCTTTCTCCACCTGGCCGTCTTTGATATAAATGATACGCTGGCAGTGCTGTGCAATCCTGGCGTCATGTGTGATCATAACGAGTGTAATCTTCTGCTCTTCGTGAAGCGATGTGAGTATGGAGATGATCTCTTCACCGGAGCGGCTGTCAAGGTTGCCCGTGGGCTCGTCCGCCAGTATCAGGGGCGGATTTTTGGCCAGCGCGCGCGCTATGGCCACCCGCTGCTGTTCACCGCCCGAAAGCTCGGTAGGGCGGTGGTGCGCCCGGTCGGCAAGACCAACGGTAGTCAATGAATCCATGGCCAGCTTGCGGTCATCGGAGTCGGCGTATTCCAGCCCTAAAATTACATTGGATAATGCCGACAGCCGGGGAAGCAGGTTGAACTGCTGAAAGACGAAGCCGATCTTGTGCGCCCTGATGTGCGCCAGCTCATTGCTGCTGAGCTGGCTGACTTCCTGGCCATCGATGTGGTAACTGCCGGATGTGGGTACATCCAGGCATCCCAGGAGATTCAGGATGGTCGATTTCCCCGAGCCTGAGGGCCCCATGATGGCCACCAGTTCCCCCTGCTCGATAGTGAAGCTTACCCCTCTCAGCACCGTCAGCTCCCGGTTGCCCATGGGGTACGTTTTAACTATATCCTGCAGCCGGATCATCGGGGTATAAATACTCCGGGCATGGATGATCCCCGCTGCTGCGTTGTTGAAGTCTTGGTTGTGGAGGTTGTAGCAGCAGCGGTCGATGAGATGGCTACCTGGTCGCCTTCACTCAGACCACTGGTTACCTCTGTATTTTCCCCGTCGGTGATGCCCACCTGTATCACGCGTTCTTCGGGAACCCCGGCCGCTGTGAGCACCTGGGCATAATACTTGCCGCCGCGGCTGGTTATGGCCCTGTTGGGCACCAGCAATACATTCGTGCTCTCGTCAACGGTGATACTAACGGTTACCGTGAGGCCTTCCTTGAGTCGTACGTTCTGTTGCGTTGCGGAAGCTGCCTGGCCGGAAGATTGCATTGCGCTTCTGCCGGCGAACCTGGCGCGCCCGGATGCATTGTCGGACACGGGAAATCTACGGGACATATTGTCCGAAATGGGGAATCCGCCTGACATATTGTCGGATGTGGGGAATCGCGGCGCCGTTTGTGTTTGAGTGGCCAGTACAGCGGGGTCCGTGCTGTTCATCTCAACAGTGACCTCGTAGTTCACCACGTTCGATTGCACGGTGGCGGTCTCCGAGATGAGTGAGACCTTCGCAGGGTATGAGTTCGAAGGCAGGGCGACTACCTTAACGGTGGCCGGCGTGCCGATTTTGAGCTGAAAGATCTCCGTCTCGTTGACCAGCACATCGGTCTTGAAATTGTAGGGATCGATAAGGCGTACGGCCACGGCGCTGTCAGTCACCTGGTCTCCTTCAACTACGTTCACCACAGTGATCAGTCCGGCAAAAGGCGCCGTAATGGTAGCCCTGTCGAGTTTTTTCTGTGCTTCAGCAAGGTTGCTGTTGGCATTTTTCAACTGAAGCTCCTTGATCTCTATGTTAAGCGGGTCGGGCGCCGAGATGACCTGCGATCCGCTGGAATCGGTCTTGGGCTCCTTGGCGCTCTCCAGGTTGAGCTCCGCCTGCTTGACGTTGATCTGCATCTGCTCCAGGTTGCTTTGAAGGGGCTCTATTTCCAGGCCCGCCAGCGCCTGGCTTTCTTTTACCATGTCGCCTACCTGTACCAGCACCTCCTCCACCGTGCCCGAGGAATAAAAGGCGAGGTTGGCTTCTTTGGCGGTCACCAGGTTGCCGCTGGCCGTGATATTTATGCTGATATTGCCCTTTTGAATCGCGGCGGTCTGGGTTGCCGCCGCTGAATTGGACTTGAAAAAACAGCCTGATGATGCAGCAGAGGTAAGTATCAGCAAAAGGCCGATGCTCAGGGCGTGATGCATTTTCACTGTATCAAGTCTCCGTTCGCGTGTGGTAGGGCGGCATCTGAGCATAGCACACTATAGTTTAGCGGTGAATTGTTAGGAATTTATTAAGAATCCTGAATTTTCAAATTAAACTCCCGGTTAATAATCAGTTAACAATTATGGTTTATGCTTGAATGCGGTTCCGCTTTGCGGATTCAGTTTATATTGCCCGAAAAAAGGACATACTTGAGAATCTTGATGAAACGCGTAAAACGCGGCCGCGTGTTATCTGCATTGCTGCTGTTTTCTTTGCTGATAAATATCGCCCTTCCCTCCGCTGCCGCGGCGGAGGCGCCGGCGCCGCTCAAATGGGAGAAGATCGATAAGCCGGGGCCAAACGGTGAGATCATCCTCAGCCCTTCGGATATCAACCGCATGGTCGCCAGCCACGACGTGGTCTATGTTGTGGACACCAACAACGGCAAACTGCACAGGTCGAATAACGGCGGGCTGACCTTCAACGATATCACCAGTACGCTGAGAAGTTACGGCGCGCAGATGCCTGCACATGAGATCGCGGTAGCGCCGGACAGGCCGCAGTACGTGGCGGTCTCCGATAACCTATCGCGCATCTTTCTGTCCGATGACAGTGGCGCCACCTGGAATAATTCAGCTCTTCCCATCCTATCTGATAATACGACCATCCAGTGCATGTCCATATCGACCGGATACCGATCGGGGTCGGTGCTTATGCACGACATCGCCGTCGGCACAGCGGATTGGGGGGATTCTGATAATATAACTTCCGGACAGATCTACACATTACAGATTGGCGCCTCTTTTGCCAGCTGGAAAAATCAAAGTTTAGCCATCAAAGGTGCTTCAGGTGTTGAGGTATCTGCTATTGCTTTTTCCCCGAAATATAGTTCAGATAAGACAATTCTCGCTATAGGCTCAACAGCCAATGATACAGTCGCAGGATCAGAGAATTGTACTTATCTGTGTTTTGGGCAAAAGAAGGATTTGCTTGACCCTGCATCAACAATAGACTGGAATTTGCCACCTGACGCTTCAGTTTACCCGTTGCTGATTGCTTCGGCTGGTGATCAAGGTGGAGTAAGACGGATTATCTCAAGGATAGCCGTACCCTCCGATTATGATGGAAGAGATATGACAACAAGAAAGGTAATCATAAGCTATGACAGGCAACCCGACATCATGAATTATCAAGATGATGCATATAAGATAGATGATAATTTAAGTCCACGATTGATACACCTCAATGTTAAAGGTGGTGGCTTTGTAAATATTAGCAGCATAGCATTATCTGATAACGGAACATGGCAGACCGGTAAACTGCTTGTCGGGGAGGCAGACCCGGTGACCCCGCTGGCGTTGCGGCAGGTGCAGGTATGGCGAACGCTAAATCCGTTCGATACGAGTGGTTCCATCTCCTGGAACAAGGCCTACCAGCCGCCCTCGGGGCCGGGCAACGCCCTGGTGGCCTGGAGTCACAGCGGCAGCGTAGCCTTCTGCGGCACGGGCCGGTTGCCCGGAGCTCCTCTGGACGAGAGCGCCTTCTCGCAGAGCCTGGACAACGGCAATCACTGGGAACAGACCAGCCTGATAGACACCAACATACATATTACGGATATCGCCCCCGCACCCGATTCGCGCAGCCTCTTCATGGCTACCTACAGCGATTTCGGCCCCGAGGGCGTGTGGCGCAGCGCCGGCGAGCCGCTGGGCAGGTACTGGGGCAGGATGCTGACGATGAGGTCCACGACCAACAGGGTCGTACTGCGATTGAGCCCGGACTACAGCACGGACTACACCATCTATGCCGTCGAGGTTAACCGTAACCGCACGGTGAGGGTCAATGATAATCAGGCATTTTACGCCGGCATGCTTTGCGTATCGCAGACCAGGGGGAACTACTGGACGAAACGCATTGTGCCCTGGCCGGTGGTCGATGTCGCCGTGGAAAGCAAGGGCACGCTTTATATTGCCTTGTTCAACGGGTGCATTCGCAAGAGCACGGACGGCGGGCTGGTGTGGGGTGAGCCGGTGAACACCGGGCTCACCGAGATCAACATGCTGGCCATAACGAAAAACAGGCACATACTGGCGGGCAGCAGGGATGGAGAAGTGGCCTATTCCACGGACGGCGGCGCCAGCTTCCAGGTGATACCCGTGCCGCTGGGAAGGGGCTTCGGCGATGTACAGGTGGAGGCCGACGCCCGCTACGCTGCCAACAACCTGGTCTACGCCGCCGCCGCTTACTCTTTTGTCAGTGACAACCTGACGATCACCGATAATTTAACTAATATTGCCCAGGGTATCTGGCGCTGGACCATAGGCCAATCGACTCAATGGGAGCAGATAGACGAAGTGATAACCAATACCGGCTCGCCGGAGACCAGCGGCGGGCTGAAGGCGGGCAGCGAGGGAACGCTGTATGCTTTAAGGTTGGAGCCTGCCGTCAGCGATAGCAGGACGGGGCTCCGCCAGCCTGTCGTAACGGGCGACAACACAACGGGCATAACACAGTTTGTTTTAATCAGCGACAATGGAACCGGCGGCATGAGCCGGACGCTGAATCCCACCGATCCGGTGAGCAACATTGAGTTCGACATACTCAACCGCACCCTGCCGGCGGGAACCACCTTCGATCTTTGCCAGTTGCTCAACAGCGCTATCTCGGATAACTTCAGCGCATACCTTCCCAACCACCTGGCTCAGCTCAAAATCTCCGGCAACGCGAGTCAGAACGACCTCTGGGCCGTGGGCGCGGACAATCTCTCCTCGGATATTACCTATATCTACAGGTTCCAGGATAATGTCTGCAAAGTTGGACCCCTGGGCGTCTCCCCCGCGGAGGTTGGCTGCGACCCGGTCAGCGGCAGGAACCAGCAGGTCGACCTGAAATGGGAGCAGCTATCCGTATCCGATGAGTACGAGCTGAGGCTGGCCAAGGACAGTGCTTTCACGCTGAGGCTGGGGGCTGCCGAGCCCGTATCCAACCCGTACTATATGCCTGCCGTGGTCACCAGCCCGGCGTACTGGGTCAGCCCCGGCATCCAGGGCATGGAATGCGGGCGCGCCTACTACTGGCAGGTGCGCACGCGCCACGCTGCGACTACCGAATTTATCAGGAGCCCGTGGTCAGTTGCGCGCAGCTATGATGTTAAGCCCGGCTTCCCCGTGACCACGCCCTATCTCGGCCCGCAGTTGCTGACGCCGGAGAATGGCTGCAGGTGCTCTTACGATCCGCCCTTCTGCTTCTCCTGGACGCCTTACAAAGGGGCCACGAAATACAAATTCGAGCTATCCGAGCATGCCGATATGAGCGATCCGCTGATATCGTGGAATGTGACCACCACAGCTTACCAGTACAACGGCGAGCTGAAGCGTGATGCCGGCTATTTCTGGCGGGTGATGGAGATCGAACCGGTTCCGGGCGACTGGAGCGCGGTTTTCACTTTCAGCACCAGCCCCTTACCCATGCTGCCGTTCCTGCCTGCAAAGGTCGCCTCCGTTCCCCTGTGGGCCTGGACGGTCCTCGCCATCGGCAGCATTGCCAGCATTATTCTCATAGCATGTATAATCAGGCGCTGGAGAGAACCTTGCTGAAGGTGAATCGGTGAAACTCGCATAGTTAAAAAGCAAGGCCGGAGCGCTTTAAGCGCTCCGGCCTTTTATTCTTTTCAGGTGAACCTTTGCTCACCCCGCCGCTGAATTCCGGCTTAGAATGCGAAGTGGATAGCCTGTGAGGCGACCACGATCCAGACCACCAGTAATGCAGCCAGGAACGCGCCCGTATAGATGTGGCCGGTGTTGCGGAAGAAATAGGTGAAAGCACAGGCGGCGATGGTCATCAGGGGCAGGAACTGGAAAGCTATGATAGCGAACAGCGGCTGCTCGGGAATAAGCAGCGTGCCGCCTGCCATGAGCGGGATGTACATGGCCAGGAGCAAGATGATAAATCCGAGGACCAGCAGCCCTACGTTTACCAGCATTTCGTAGCCGAGGCGCATTTCCTTATCCTTGACGAGGGGTCGGAGCTGGCCGCTGACCACCGTAGCCAGGACGATATAGAAGAAGGCGAAGGGAATGAGGTAGCACAGGAAAATGAGGAAATGCAGGGAGGACATGGGCTTCACGGCGAAGACCCAGAAGCGGTAATCCACCTTGAACAGCCAGTCCGTGAAAGCCAGTGTCGAATAAGCTATAAACGCAATGGCGACGGCCAGCAGGAAGGACTTGCCTATTTTAGCCCAGTCCAGCGCTGTGCCCCAGCTCAGGCCGTAGCTGCTGCCGTTGGCGCCCGTCTTGCGGTTGAAGACAAAGTGCCAGATCACGAACAGGACCAGCGCGATCAAACCGTTCAGCACCGCCCAGATCATAATCTGAGTGGTGATGCCCTCGGGGAAGAAAGGCAGCGCCGCGCTGACGGGGTCCCAGCCGAGCTTGATGGGAAGCTCGGTGAAGGGGAAATATGTCAGGATGGGGAGTAGCACCAGGATAACGGCGCAGATCCACCAGCCGATGCCTTTGGCCGGCTTGGGCTCGGCGGGCGCTTCCACCAGGCCCTGGAAGAAATTCAGGGACAGGAGTAATTTGCCGACCGGGAAGAGCAGTAAAACCATGCCGATGAGGGCGATCAGGTTGCCGATCTCCTTCCAGTACCATATCTGGTCGGCGGGCGGCAGGCCGTTGCCTCCCTGAAGGGTTGCCTGGAACCATTCGACGGCATCCCCGATGGCCTCGGTGGACATATGATCCCAGGGATGCGTGCAGCGCGGCATGTAGAGCTTGCGGGCTGTGCCGTCCGCGACAGATCCATATAACTGTCCCACTACGACGTCGTCCTTTGTATTGAAGAGCGCCTTGAGCTTATCGCCTTTGACGATGTCTTTCGGCACTGCTGTGAGCCACATGAGCTGGGAGAACTCGTCCCATTCGGAATATATCAGCCCCAGGTTGCGCGGGAAAGTCGCAGTGCCATCCGGAGCTCCATAGGTGCCGGTGGACGATCCCGCCAGGACCATAGCTTTGTAGCCGTCCTTATCCAGAGCGGCGCAGAGTACAGATGCCCAGCCGCCCATGGAATGGCCTTCCAGGCCGATATTATCGGGATCGACTATATCAAGGGTGCGCAGGTATTCAGCCATGCCGATGCCGCCGAACCCGCCGGCGAATGCTGGCGGATCGGAATAGCCATGGCCGGTCTCGTCAAGCGCCAGCACTACATAGCCGCGCCGCGCGAACTCGATGGCAAAGCCGTCCTGCGTTTCGCGGGCGTTGATATACCCGTGGATGGCGACGATGCCGGGGGCCGGATTTTTCTTGGAAACCTCCTGTGGAATGTAGAGCAGGGCGCTCCTGATCACACCGTTGCTGCCTACGAAGCGTACGTCACGAACTTTGACCTTGCCCCAGTCGGTCTGGGTCATGCAGGCCAGCAGGTCTCCAACGAGTATCAGGCACAGGGCGATGGCCAGGATGATCCATGTACGTTTATTTGAGTTTGCCATTTACACTTCTTCCTCCTTTTAGTGTAGGATTCGCGTGGAAAAAAGACGTTTGATGCAGTTAGAAGGTTTAACAGTGGTAATAGTTGAATATGCGAAAGGTATTAAATCCAGTCTAAAAGACTCTCACCTCCCTCGACTTGTCAGTCGATTCAATCTTATTTGTAAATAATACGCGCCCTAATTTAAAGTCCCGTGCAACTGAAATAGAACTGCGGGTAAGAACGAAGACCGCCTTACCGCCTCACCAACATATTATTGTAACATCGTATTTCCGTATGTCAATACACGTATACGCTGTAAGGCGGACTGCGCTTCTGTTTTTTTGAAAGCGCGCCTGTGCCTGTATCTGCTATAATTGCCCCTGCAAGCAAGATTGAAGGAGTGTTATGCACCAGATTTTCATCGATGAGTTCCGGCCCGGGGGGATAATCGACAATCCGTCCGAGGACAGGTTGCGGGAATGGGCGCTGGAGCAGGACGGGATTTTATCCGAGTTCGGTAACCTTACCGTTACTACGAAGGTTCGTAATAGGATTGCCAAGTTTACCGAGATAGTCATGGGCGATCCCGACCAGGAATATGTGCAACTGGTACACGATGTCCTGGAATACCTGAGGGATAAGGAAGTCATCATGCTCGACCGTGTGATGTGCCGGAAACAGGGCTACAAGAAAAGGTGCCGTATCTATGTCACCGCCGAATATCCGCGCATACCCCTCATGTGGGGCAATACGCTCTTTCCCGCCGAGGATGGCGAGCCCGACTTCGTCACTATCACGGTTGCCGAGTGGCCGGAAAAAAAGGTGCTGGTCTTCCCGGAAGAGGGCACCACGCTGATCCTGGGCAGCGATTACAAGGGAGAAAACAAGAAGGCGATGCTGCGCCAGGTGATGTACTGGGCCAAGAAGGAAGGCAACCTCGGCCTGCATGCCGCCAGTAAGCTACTTCGGGTAATGAGGGACGGCAAACTGACCGATAAGGGATTTCTCCTCTTCGGGCTGAGCGGTACGGGGAAAACTTCACTTGCCTGCCATTCCCACTGGCTGCGGCCTCCCGAGAGGGTGATCATCCGCCAGGATGACGTTGTAATACTGAAATCGGACGGCAGCGCCGTGGGCACCGAGGAATCCTTCTATATGAAGACCGATGCGCTTGAACCTGCCTCACAGCCGCTGCTCTATGCTGCCGCCATCAGCCCCCGGGCAATACTGGAGAACGTCCATGTCGACCCGGTCACAGGCAAGGTGGATTTCTTCGATTCTACGCTCACTTCCAACGGCAGGGCTATGATTAAGAGGCGGGACATTGCCTTTACCGATGCAGATATCGATCTGGAGCGCGTGGATTACATGATATTCATCACCAGGCACAACGAGATAGTCCCGCCGGTAGTGAAGCTTTCCCCAGAATGGGGGGCGGCCGCCTTTATGCTGGGCGAATCGGTGGAGACTTCCGCCGGCGACCCCGCCGAGGCGGGAAAGCAGCGCAGGGTTGTCGGCACCAATCCTTTTATCGTAGGTTCGGAGGAGGAAGAAGGCAACCTGTTCCTCGATATCTTGAAACGTAACCCGCATATGCAGTGTTTCCTTTTAAATACCGGCAAGGTCGGGGGAATGGCCAACGGGCAGAAAATAACCGTCTTCGACTCAGTAAAAATTCTGGAAATGATCGCCAGGGACAGGATAAAGTGGAAGAAGGACGAGTTCTGGGGCTACGAAGTGCCCACGGAAATTCCCGGGCTGGATATGGCCCGTTTCGACCTGGGCAACTATTACTCGGAAAACAGAATCAAGCTGCTGAGCCGCAATTTGAAACAGGAAAGGCTGGAGTGGCTGGGCAAGTTTGAAAACCTCGATAAAGGCATTATTCAGGCACTGAATCCGTAGCTTTCGTCTTTACCGGGCTGCCTTTTTCTGATAATCGCTCTTATCTTTTTCGTACTGGCTGTAATATTCGGCAACCATGTCGCGGATGGGAAGGTGGTACGGGCATCTCTCTTCACATTCGCCGCACTGTGTGCAGGAGGCGGCTTTTTCCATAAGCATTGCCCAGAAGCTGGAAAATATCTGATGCGGGGGCAGGCGCATCACCAGGCTGGGATATATCATCACCGTTGATATGGCGATCCCTTCCTTGCAGGGCTGGCAGTAGTCGCAGCGGTGGCAGAACCTGGCGCCCAGCTGCTGCTTGAGCTGTAGCATTTGCCGCCGCTCCTCTTTGCTCAACTGCAGCGGCCCGTTCAATATGGAAATGATCTCCTCTATCTCCTGCGGCTTTTCTATGCCCGGGATGGTGACAACATCGGGAAACTGGAAAAGGAATTTGAAGGCAATCTTTGCATTGGTTATCATGCCGCCGGCCAGCGGTTTCATGACTATAAAGCCGACATCATGCTGCCTGGCAACCGGCAGCAGGTCGAGGCCCTCTTTGTCGGTAACGAAGTTGAAGGGGAACATGACGGTTTCGAAGCGGTCCGAGGCAACGGCTTTTTTGGCCACGTCTATCTGGTGTGAGGTGATGCCGATGTGTTTGATTTTACCGGCGCGCCTGGCTTCCTCCAGTACCGGCATGGGCCCTGCGGGATCCAGGATCATATCCAGGGATTTAAAATCACTTATGCTGTGGAACTGGTAAAGGTCTATATATTCGACCGCAAGCTGTTTAAGGCTCTGCTCTAAATGTTTGGCGACTCCTTCACGGCTGCGCGATAGGGATTTCGTCGCCAGTATCAGCCCTTCCCTCCTGCCCCGGATGGCTTTTCCGATCCGCTCTTCACTTGTAGAGTAGCCATTGGCAGTGTCGAGAAAATTTATGCCCAGGTACAGACATCCGGTCACAACAGCAACTGCTTCATCCTCGGTCAATCGCTGGATAGGGATTCCACCGAATCCCACCCGTGTCACCATCAGATTAGTTTTGCCCAGTCTGATCTTTTCCAGGCGCTTACTCCACAGGCTGCAGTGCTTGACAGCCTCAATATTTTTTGCGGAAAGGGCTCTGGGCTCTCTAACCCATCACTGCTTTTTGCAGTGTTTTTTCACTGGAAGGTGTGGTCAGAGCAATGATGCGGTCGTTTTCCCTGATCAATGTATCGGCGCCGGGTATGCGAGGCCTTTCGCCATCGCGTATTACCAGCGCCACCGTGGTGTCGGCGGGAAGGCGCAACTGGGCGATGGACTTGCCCACCGCAGGCGAGTCCTTGGCCACCAGCAGTTCAACAACCTCTTCCATCTGGCCGCTCATCGTGAGCAGGTGGATCAACGGATGTGCCGGTATTTCCTGCTCTACATGCTCAAGGATAGAATTGGTTACGGATATGCTGGCATCAACTCCCAGCTTGGTAAAGATTTTATCATTGGCCGGATTGTTCACCAGGGCAATGGTGCGGGGCACTTTGAAGCGGTATTTGGCTACCTGGCATGCCACCAGGTTATCCTCGTCCTGGGCCGTGGTGGCAATGAGAACATCGGCGCGGTTTAATCCCGCCTCGGAAAGCATCGCCGTTTCACAGCCGTCGCCGCGCATGCAGCAGCTTCCCAGTTCATCCTCCAGGCGTTCGCATTTTCTGGCGTCTTTTTCAATAATGAGCACTTCATGGCCCTCACCCAGCAAAGCTTTGCTCAGGTAATAGCCGATATTGCCTCCGCCGATGATGACAATATACAGGGGCTTCATTCTTTCTCCCGCTTCTCCAGCTTGTTGAACAGGATATCCGCAAAGATCTCGGTGGGGCTCAATGCTTCGAGCCCCAGCTGCTCGTAAATATCTTTCCTCAGGGGATCATAAATACGGCAGATAACGCGCGGGACTTTAAAAACCTGCTGCGCAATCTGTGCGGCCATTACGTTACGGTTGTCTCCCTGTGTAAGCGCTATGAAGGCATCCGCGTCTGCTATGCCCGCTTTACGCAGTATCTCTTCGTCCGTGCCGTTGCCGATCAGCGCAGTGCCGCTGAAGCTGGGCGGCAGGCGTCTGAAGCTGTAGGCATCTACATCGAGCACGGTAACCGTGTGCCCGGCGGCGTCGAACATGGCAGCAAGGGCAGCGCCGACACGGCCACAGCCCATGATGACTATGGTCTGGCTATTCGATTTTACGGCTTCGGTTCTCGGCATATAATTACCCTGCAGGGAGCTTCTTCGAGGACGAACGGTATGGCATGGCCCATGGTGAAAGAACCAAACCGTTTTTTATAACTCATGCTCATTACGATAATATCCACGTTATGTTGCCTGGCGACTTCAATTATCGCCGGCCCTACATCTCTGGCCTGTATAATCTCAGTTTCAATGTCGAAGTCCCTGTCCTGTGCGTATTCCTCGGCTTCCTGTAATACTTTTTCCGCGCTCTCCGCATCGGTGTTAATTATAGCATCCACCGGCAGCGCCCGGTTAACTTCTATAACGTAAACGATGAATATTTTGGCTTTCGATTTACGTCCCAGTTTGCAGGCGACTTCAACTCCGGTCTGGTCCACGCCGTTGCCCCTTGCCGCAACCAGGATCCTGTTAATTTCCATATGAATCAATAATGCCTGTGCCGGTATTTATCAGGTTTGCATCAATCATATTTTACTACTAAATTAAATTAATTAAATGTCGGACTGCAATTGCGGCTTTGATTCGCCTGGCTCTTCCTGCTCGCCTTTTCTGCGTTTTTTCGTATACCAGTAGATTACTATGCCAAAGGCCACCCAGGCAAAGCCCACCCACCTGCTGTAAGGTTGCATGGCTACTACGACCAGCCAGATGACTGAAGTGCCGACCAGTCCCAGCAGAGCGGCTACCGGCAGATAGTAGCCTTTAAATTTAATGTTCCAGTTAAGTCTGAACGGCCTTTCCAGTTCAGGCTGCTTGATGCGCAGGGCCAGTATTGAGGCATGCGCCAGTGAGAATGACATCATCGAGCCGAAGGCATAAAGCCCGCCCAGGTTGGAATACATATCCGGAACAAAAAATCCCGGGGACTGCAGCATAATGGCGATGCCCGAGAACAACATGATGGAGAGGTAAGGTGTTTTGAACTTGGGATGTACCTTGCCCATGGTGTCGGGCAGGAGCTTAAACCTGCTCAGGGAAAAAGCCAGCCTTGAAATGCCCAGCAAACCTGCATTGGTGGCGATAAGCAGGATGGTTGCCGCCAGGACTGCCACCAGGACGGGAAGGAAGGCCTGTATCATGCCGATAAACCAGGCGAAGACGATCTGCAGCGCCTGCGTATCAAACCATGCCGTCGCCAGCTCGAACGGGTTAAGTCCGGTGGCAAGCTTGTGCGCTATGCCGGCAATGGGATCGGTAGCCCAGTCATGGGCCAGCTCAGTGGGAGTCATCGTGGAAAAAGCCGAGACGGAGATCCCTGCATATACCAGCAGCACGACGATAGTCATGATCACAAGCGCCCTGGGCGCGCGTACCTCCGGTTTCTTGGTTTCCTCGGCCATCTGGGAGATAGTTTCCAGGCCTGTAAATGCGATGGCGGCTATGGCTATGCCGAAAAGCAGGTCCTGGGGCGCCGGCCAGTAGTTTGTAATTCTCTCCATGATGATTTGGGGATTGAAAAAGAACACCATGGCAAGCGCAATGAGCAGTGCCTGGGTTGCCAGGTCGAGTACAGCCAGTGAGATGTTCAGGATGGATGATTCTCTTACTCCAACCACGTTGATTGTCATCAGGAAAGCTACGATCAGCATGGCGCAACTTGTCATGATAACGGGGGATGCCTTGAGCGGCAGCCAGAATAATCCCAGGTAGGAAGGTATGGCAAACGAGGAGATGGCTATGGTAACTATATACCCGAACATCAGCCCCCAGCCCGCCATAAAACCTACGAAATCGTTAAACGCATGGCGCGCAAAGCTGGATGAACCGCCCGATTCGGGGTACATGGCAGTCCCCTCGGCATAGGAAAGTGCGGTGAAGACGAAGACCACGCCGGCTATACCCAGTGCCAGGGGAGTGGCGCCCGCTGCCGCCAGAGCAACGACGCCGAGCGCGTAATAAATTGAGGAGCCTACATCACCGTAAGCAATGCTGAAGAGATGGGGCGTGCGCAGGACACGGCGTAGCGGCCTTATTTTCAGTCTTTTGGGGCGGCCGAACTTGTCGCCCGGCTTCAATTGCCAGCTATTTTTCACGTTTAACGTATTTCAGGGTGACTGGTGGCAAATTGTAATCATGTGCCATTTCATTGTCAAGATGTTGCTGTATTTCCTGGAAAAAAGCGTCCTGATGTTTCCGTCATTACCTAAAATATATGTTGTTGAAAATAATGCAGTGAAAGTTTAATATGCTACAATAATTTCAGTTTATTGCGCATTAAAGAGGAGGTTTTATCAGCATGAAATCATGGATCATAGTTATAAGTCTTATCATTATCACAGCCCTGGCGCTACCCGGCTGCGCAACGACGTCTGCACCGGTTTTACCGGCTGCAAAGGAAGTTACCGTATCCTATACCTACGATGAATTCATGGCTCAGAAAAATATTACCAAGGATATCGAGGTGAAGATCGGAGAGAAGATCGTGGTAACCCTGCCCTCGAATTCCGCCTCAACCGGTTTCTCGTGGGATCAGAAAGCGGAGATAAGCGATCCGCAGGTACTGGAACAAACCAAGCATGAAACCGTGCCCCCCGCGGATACCAAGATGGTGGGAGCGCCCGGCGCGGATGTTTTCACGTTCAGGTCTCTGGAACTTGGATTCAGCAAAGTACTTCTAAAGTACAGCCAGCCCTGGGAAAAGGGAGAAAAAGGCGCCTGGACCTTCACACTTAACGTAACGGTTAAATAAATCCGGCTTTATTTCTTGATACTGAAAGTGTAAGCGCAGGCGGCTATCATGGCTGCCGCAAAACCCGTCAGTATCAGTATCTCGGCATATACGGGTAACACTGTAGCCGTACCGCTCAGTGTTGCCCATCTCATAACATCGACGGCGTATGTGAGCGGATTAAAGTAACTCAGTATCCTGAGCCACTCAGGTGCTGATGTAAGAGGAAAGAGTGCGCCGCTGGTGAAAAACATGGGCATAATGACGAGGCTCATGATAAAGTTGAATCCCTCCATGCTGTTGATCATCGAAGCGATAAGCAGACCTACACATACCAGCCCTATGGCGATGACGACCATTATGGGGATCAGTATTGCAATCGATAGCGGTGACAGTTGAATCCCCACAATGAATGAAAGGGGTAGAATAATGAATCCCTGCATGAAAGCGCTGGTGCCGCTGCCCAGGGCCTTGCCTATGACGATACTGGTGCGGGATACAGGCGCCACCATGATCTCCTTGAGGAAGCCGAACTCCCTGTCCCAGATAACGGACACGCCCGACCAGACGGACGTAAACAGCAGCGTCATGGCCAGGATACCGGGGAACATGAACATCTGGTAGTTACCTGCCCCGGGTACCTGCAGATTCCTCATGCCACTGCCGAAGACCAGCAGCCACAGCAAGGGCATAATCAGTGCAGATAAGATACGCGATTTCTCCCTCCAGAACCGGAGCACTTCCCGGTACCAGAGCGCACCGATTTTTCTCAGTTCGCTCATTTCATCCTGCCTATAGCCCGCATGTGAACTCTCATAGCTGATTCAGCTTCCTCATCCCTGATTTCCCTGCCGGTATAATGCAGGAAGACATCGTTCAGAGTGGGTTTGTGAATTGACACCGAGTTCACCTGGAAACCATTCTGTGCCGCAATCTCAATGAGCCGGGGTACCAGCTTTTCCCCGTCCGGCACGGTCAATCTCAATGTATTTTCACTAGATTCAGCCGCCGGCGCCAGTGCCGCCTCTTTTAATTTAAGGGCAAGCTGCTGTGCGCGGGCAGCTTTAATGGTTATCACGTCTCCTTTCAGCGTAGCCTTGAGGTTGGCCGGTGTATCTGTAACCTTGATCTTGCCGAAATCAATGATTGCCATGCGGCTGCACAGCCTTTCAGCCTCCTCCATATAGTGGGTCGTAAGGATGACGGTTATTTCTGCCTTACGAGCCATTTCACTTATATAGGTCCAGAGGTGGTCCCTGGTTTGCAGGTCAAGTCCAAGGGTCGGTTCATCAAGGAAAAGCACTCTGGGGTTGTGCAGCAGGCCGCGCGCCAGCTCCAGCCTGCGTTTCATGCCGCCGGAGTATGTCTTCATGGGGGCGTCGGCACGGTCGGCCAATCCCACCAGTTCCAGCACTTCCGCAATCTTTTTCTTAGCCTGCGAGGACGATATGTCATAAAGGGTGGCGTGAAGCTGCAGGTTTTCCCTGCCCGTCAGCCGGTCGTCGATGCTGGGATCCTGAAAGACGATACCTATGCTCCTCCTCACCCTGTCAGGCTGCTTGCGGATATCGAATCCGTTGACCAGCGCTGTCCCCGAGGTGGCATTGATAATCGTGCACAGGATGGAGATGGCCGTAGTTTTGCCCGCCCCGTTGGGGCCGAGAAGCCCGAAGACTTCACTGTAACCTATTTTGAGATTCAGGTTGTCCAGGGCGGTTATGTCACCATACTTGCGGGTGAGGTCGAAAGTCTCGATGGCGTAATTGTTGGACATAGCGAAATCCATCAGTAATTATAGGCTTTTCGGACAGAGAGATAAAAAAGGCGCTGGATACGATAGAATGACTACAAGCTGAAAATCCAATAACTATTTTTTAGGACGGGAGACGTATATATCGGCTTCAATCATTTTTCCGTCTTTATAAAAGTGATGGGTGAAATACAGGTTGCCGTAGTTATCCAGCGAGGGCTCGGCGGCGAATTGTGAAAGGATCAGCTCAGGGGCGCTCCATCCTCCATCGCTCCGTTTGGCCCTGAAGACGCCCGGCGAGCCTTTGTACCACCTGGTGAACCAGAGCTCACCGCCATCTGCTGTAATAAACGGCCAGCCTTCGTTGTCCGGAGTGTTCAGCTCTTCAACGTTGACCGGCTGTTGCCACTCACCGTTCACCAGGCTGCTCCTCCAGATGTCGTATCCGCCTTTTCCGCCTTTTCCTGGCGAGTGGAAGTACATCTCGTTGCCATCGGACGTGATGTGAAGTTCTCCCACCTCGTAATCCGCGTTCAGTTTCTGACCGGCGTTTTTCCAGTCCGTCCATTTCCCGTTAATATTTTTTGCCGTCCATATATCCACGCCCCTGTAGTTGCCCTTCCGCGCCGAGCCGAACCAGAAGGTATCTCCCTGCACAAAGGCGCATCCGTCCAGGGCGACCTCACCTTTATCCTGAAGCACAACCCTCTGCGCCGGGTTCCAAGAGCCGCTATTGTTATATGAGACCCAGATACCGGTTACACCGTCGATCAACTGCTTTTCAGCAGGAATATTGACATCAGGAGTGAAGAAAAAATACAGCGTACTGCCGTCAGGCGTAATGAAGGCCGAATCCTCTCCCCCAGCGGTGTTGACGCCGCTGCCCAGGGGTACGGGAACCTCAAATTCAGGAGAGTGCAGTTGGGGCGGCAGCAAGTCAGTTTGGGGATTCACCTTGATTGCGGTAGCGGGAATGGCCTCACTGCGAGCTATCTCCTTCACAGTGCTAACCGTCTGTTGAGGAGAACACCCGTAAGAAAGTGTGGAAATTATAACTGCGGCAATAACGGATAAACCAGGTATAGCTTTCATTGCTGATCAGTACGGGTGCCCTATTTTACTAGCGCAGCCAGGTTCTCGGCGAATTTGCCTGTGTACCAGTCTCCGGGAAGTATGGAAGCGAGAACGGCGGTTGCCAGTGGGAAGACCTTTTCCGGCGGCAGGCAGTATTGCATACTGAGGAATTTCTCGCGGAACTTCTTGACCTCGGCCTTTACCGGCTTGTTGGATTTAACGCAGTCGGCTATATATCCGGCAAGCGGCGCAAAGTCCGCTTCCTTCATGCCGAACCTGGTCATTTCCTGTGTGCCCATCCTGATTCCGCTGGAGCCGATAAAGCTCTCATCATCGGGCAGCGCCTGGTAATTGGTGATGATATTATTGTCTTCCAGCCTGCGGGCGATTTCCTCTCCCGTCCCGTACTGCCTGACACGGATCAACACCTGGTGGGTATCAGTAAAACCCTCGGCTTCACCGCCTTCCACCGTAATTCCACTGGCCTGCAGCGCTCTGGCAAACGCCCTGGCATTCTTGATTACCTGCTCCTGATACTCCTTTTTAAACTGGTTCATCTCGTAAGTTGCCAGCAGCAGCCCCAGCAGCGTGCCCAGATGGTGATTGCTGGTTGATCCCGGCATAGCCCTGCCTTTTATCTCTATCCAGAGCTTCTCCAGTCCCGTGCCTGCAGCCATATTGCCCGCCACTACGCCGCGCTGCGGGCCGAAGAAAGTTTTATGCGTGCTGCCCGTAACCACGTCCGCTCCCTCCTGGAAGGGTTCCTGGAAGGCGCCGTAAAGACCCAGCACATGGGCCATATCGAACATGATGATAGGCCGGTTCGGCATATTTTTAATTACATCGGCGACATATTTTACAGGCTCGCCATAGATAAACATGCTTTTCCCGAAGATGATAAGCTCCGGCTTTACAGATGCGACGAGGTCACCAAGTTTTACAACATCGGCTTTGTAAGGATTGTCTTTAAGCACGGGGATGTTGAAAACATTCTCTTTCCCTGTGTCCTGGTTCTCTTCGACGAAATTGAAGAGGGATCCCATCGGCTGGGCGCTGAGATGGCCGCCCTTATTCAGGTCGTTGTTGATTACTGCCTTCAACCGCCTGGAGAGTTTGGCGCCCCTTTCACGATTGACAAATTTAACCATGGCCTTGTATACGATCTCGTTGGCCATCTGGCCGCTGATAGGCCTGAGTTCAATATTGGTGCAGCCGAAATATACCTGAAGCTCTTTTCTCAGCTCATCTTCGACTTCACGGATAAAATCCGTACCCTGGTAAAAATACATTTCGTTGCCCTTTAACGTGCGGTGCTCGGCATATCTGCCCATCGGATCGGAAATCTCGCATAATTTCACCAGGAGACTCGCTGTGGACTCCGATGGAATAAGGTTAATGCATTCCCTCTGTCTCCACGTGTTGTTGTCGATGGTCTTTTTCAGCAGGTTTTCTATTTTGGTTTCAAAATCAGCCATGTCCTACCTCGCTCGATAATCGGTGCATAAAGCATACCCGACGGAACGATATTTCTCAAACCTGATTTGCCAAAGGCAGGCCACAAATTTATCATATATACGTTAATCATTCATATTCAACTGAAGGAGTATAAATTGGGTTTGCGTTGTATTTCCTTTCTTTTTAGTCTGTTTACGGCCGTTTTTGTTTTGGGCGGCATAGCCTGTTCCGCGAATCCGGAGGGCGCCGATAACGGTGGTATTGCTATAGCCTCTTTGACTGCAGCGCACACAGTTGTGTATCCACTGGGCAATACAGCTATAGAATGTGTTGCCACATCCCCGGGCGGGACCAATCTCAATTATCAATGGACCAGCAACGACGGGAAGATTTATGGCAGCGGCCCGAAAATTACGTGGGAAGCTCCCAAGACCTACGGCGATTTTCATATCATGGCTACGGTTGATGATGGATACGGCCATACGGCCAGTAAAGCCGTTACGGTGACTGTAATAGTGCGCGACGGCAGCGCATGCTGTAAGTAGCTGAACCGATGCACCCTGCAATATATATCAGGCTTATCATGCCTCTGGCAGTCACCTGCCTGCTGTCCGCCTCATGCGCTTCCGGCCCGAATTTGCAGGTTGTTGAGCACAGTATCACCGTGCGTGAATTTACCGCCGACATATCACAGAGCACGGCCACGGTGACGGGAGTGGCTGAAAATACTGGAGACCGCCCTGCCCGGAGCTGCAATATATCCGTAACCTTCTATGATTACCTGGGTGGTGTTGTGGGTGCGAAAGAAGCGATAAAGGAGCAGGTATTGCCGGGGGAGAACTGGACATTCACAATCGAGCTTAGGGGCAAAGAAGCATGGAACGTGGCGGACTACACAATATCTGCAAGCAGCAAGTGACCTTTGTATTTCTTGCCTGATTGACCGCCCGGACGCCGTAAAGCGCCTGTTGTTTTAAGGTCTAAATTATTATATACTGCCGCATAATCTATTGAGGGAGGAGGTCCGCCTTTAATGAACAACCCCAGAACAATCATCAGCGCATTCCTCATCATCATTAGCATCTTTTTCCTGGGTTCCTGTACCGGTACCCAGCAGCCCGCCAGCGGAGCGCTCGGCATAACCAGCCTGGTTGCTTCACAAAACCAGACATTTCCCGGTGGCGATGTACATATTCAGAGTATGGTGAACAATCCGCATAATGAAAACCTCGTGTTTAAATGGGCCTGCACCGGCGGTAATTTCACCGATTCGGGCCCCAACAATACATGGGTTGCCCCTCCCCAATATGGCAATTACGATATTACACTTGCGGTGGAAGACGGCAAGGGAGGCAAGGCCCAATCAACCGTCACTATTATGGTCGGCGCCAATAAACCGCCCGTGATCAACAGTCTCACTTCCAGTCAGTCCAATGTCACATATGGTGCTACGACCAATCTCACGTGTGACGCATTTGATCCCGATGGCGACGCGTTACGGTATAGCTGGTCGGCGAGCGAAGGCTCCATCTCCGGTGTCGGCAAGACGGTGACATGGACCGGTCCGAATAAAGGTGGGGAATTCAGCATCACTGCAATAGTGTCGGACGGCAAGGCCGAAAGCAGGAGCAGCGTTGTCATGCGCGTTGTGGCAGCGACAAGTGCAACTACGATCCCCCTGATCAGGAATGAAAGCGGCACGGTATCCAGCACCGGCGATAAGGATACTTCGAAATTCAAGGCAGGCGATGATGAGAAAGGCACAGGCTATCGCTGTTTCTTCAGCTTCAACATCTTCAGCCTCAACGGCACGGAGGTTCGCGATGCCAGGGTTAGATTTAGTTCAGCCAAAGTAAATGGTGACCCCTTCGCCCCGGTTACGGGCCTGAATGGCCTCAGGTTCTGGAAAATCAGATACGGCGCCGGTCTGCCAGATTTTAATTTCATCGGCGAAGCGCTGGACAGGGCCTCGGCGCTTTTCACCTCGGCCCCCAGCCAGATCGATGTCACTCCTGAAATTGTTAACCTTGTTGCCTCGGGAGCAGAGCGTTTCCAGCTCGAAGCGCTCTTCGATAAGATGACCAACGGCAATAATATTGCGCAATATGTCGAATACTCGGATGCCGTACTCGAAGTCACATTCGCACCTAAATAAAATATATACGTAGGAGGTATATAGGATGAGGATCTTTGTGAAACTAGCCTGGTTAACCGTAATGGTACTCGCACTTGTTACTATTGCATGCGGACAGCAGGCGGCGCCTCCACCGTCGGGCGGCTCCACCAGCCTGACACCGGTAATCGAAAGCCTGACCCCCGCGCAGAACCAGACATACCCCGGTGGCATGGTTAATATTAAAAGCAAGCTCAACTATGCGGGCAAGGAAGTAGTAAACTACAAGTGGTCGTGCAGCGGGGGAAATTTCCGCGACACGGGAGCGACTGCCGTGTGGGTGGCGCCCCAGCAGTACGGAAATTATGATATAACCCTCGCTGTGGATGACGGTAAGGGAGGCGCCTCTCAGGCTTCGGTGACTATAGCGGTCAGCGCCAATCATCCGCCGCAGATCACCAGCGTAACAGCCGACCCTTCCGGTGTACAGCTTGAAGGCGTAGCGACGCTCACCTGCATCGCCAGCGACCAGGACGGCGATACCATCACCTACAGCTGGACCTCTGCAGAAGGAAAAGTATCAGGCGATGGAAATAAAGTTTCGTGGGCGGCGCCCCGCAAACAGGGCAGCTTCAGCATCATAGCTATCGCCAAGGATAACAAAGGCGGCGAAACCATGCAGGAAGTGGTTGTCGTAGTATCGTCAGCCAGCAGTGCCATGACACTCAACCTGGTTAAGAATGAGAGCGGCACCGTTGACTCAGCCGGTGACAAGGATACCAGCACCTATAAAGCCGGCGATGACGAAAAGGATATCGGCTACCGGGCTTTCTTTACCTTTAATATTATGCCGCTCAAGGGCATGGAAATCAGGCAGGCCACGCTCAAGTTTTTGGGTACAAAGGTATCCGGCGATCCTTATGATCCTACTACAGGTGTGGGCAATTTCCAGATCAGACATTTTGCCTTTGGAGACAAGTTACCCAACTTCAGTATCCTGGAGGGTGGGCCTGTGGAAAGGGCTGAAACACAGTACAATAAGCCCCTGACGGATGTCGATGTAACGCCCGAACTGGTTAACGATGTATCTAACAAGCTGGATCGTTTTCAACTGGAAGCGGGATTCATGAAGAAGGCAACCAACGGGAATGCCAAAGCCGAGTTTGTGCAGTGGTCGGATGTAGTGCTGGAAGTTACCGCCGCGCCGAAATAAGCTACTTTAAATATTTAACAGTTATATTACAGGGCGACTTTAGGGTCGCCCTGTTGTTTAACCCCCTTTGACTTGTCTGCCGCAAGGTGCTAAATTATATAGTAAATTAGCAGTCGGCATGAGAGAGTGCTAAAAATGACTAAAACTGTAGATAGAAGGCGCGATAACGTCCTGAAGATCATAGTCAATGAGTATGTGGCCAATGCACTGCCGGTGGCCTCGGAATCTATTTTAAGGCATCACAGGCTTGGTGTGAGTCCGGCCACCATACGCAACGATATGGCGTACCTCGAAGAGGAAGGCTATATTACCAGGCTTTATACATCTTCGGGCGGTGTTCCGCTGGACAAGGCTTATCGCTATTATGTGGAAAACCTTTCCGATAATATGGATTTGCCTGCAGAGGAGCAACAGCGCATCCGCAGGATGCTTGGAGATGTAGGCGAGGAATATGAGCGTATTTTGAGGCTGGCAGCCGTCGTCACAGCAAACCTGGTGGGTAATGCCGCAGTTGTTACATATCCCAGGTCGAGTGAAAACAGGTTCAGGCATCTCGAGCTAGTGGAGATACATCAGTACATGGCTCTTATTGTTTTAATCCTGAGCAATGCGGTGCTGCGACGCTTCACCCTGTCATTTAATGAGCCCGTATCACAGGAGCAGCTCGATGATGCAGCGGTTAAATTAAACCGTGAATATATCGGCCTGACCAGAAGGCAAATGAGAAATAAAAAACTCGAAGTGGCTCCGATAGAGAAAAAGATATCTGGCGCTGTGATGGAGATTATGGCTCACGAGGAAGAGCTTGAATATGAAAGCTCATACATGGAAGGTTTGAGACTGATGCTCGGCCAGCCGGAGTTCACCCAGAGGGACAGGATGCTGGGTGTGCTGGAATTGATGGAAGCCAAGGCCTGGCTCAGGCATGTTATCGATTCGCAGGTTACAGGCGAGGGTGTTAAAGTCATTATCGGTGAGGAAAATCCCGAAGCTTCGCTGCATGACCTCAGCCTGGTTTTCGGCAAGTATGGCATTCCGGACCAGGTGGGAGGCACTCTGGGGATCATCGGCCCCAAGAGAATGGATTATGGCAGGGCTATCGCAGCGGTTTACTATATCTCCGGTATTTTAAGCGAGTTCATGTCCAGGGTCTTAGGGGAAGACTGACACTTATTAACTGCAAGGAGGACATGTTGGCAGAGGAACCCGTGACACCTGAAAACGGCAATATTGATTCTATAAAGAAGGCTTTGGCAGAGGCAAATGAAAGGGCAGAAAACAACCTGGCCGGCTGGCAGAGAGAGCGAGCCGACTTCAGCAATTATAAGAAGCGAATAGAACAGGAAAAAGCTGATTTATTGAATTACGCGGATGCCGAAATGATCAAGTCCGTATTGCCCGTTGTCGATGACATGGAAAGGGCTTTTTCCATGGTCGACCATAAAATCAAGGATTCAAGCTGGGTAGAAGGCTTCAGACAGATACAGCGTAAATTGCAGGATATATTGCGGGACCACGGATGCACCGAAATCGAATGTATCGGCCAGCCCTTCGACCCGAACCTGCACGAAGCAGTGGCTTATGAAGAAGGTGATGAAGGCGCCGTTATCAGTGAGCACCGCAAGGGCTACAGGATGAAAGATAAGGTACTCAGGGCTGCGCAGGTTACCGTGGGAAAGGGAAGGCCCGGCGAAAATAATAATAACGAAAATAGCTCTGGAAAATAGAGATTAACGGACACTGAATAAACGATAACAAATCGTTGCTAAGGAGGAAATTATGGGTAGAACAGTTGGAATTGATCTTGGAACAACATTCAGTTTAATTGCGACGATGGAAGGCGGTGAACCTACCATTATCCCCAACAGGGAGGGCGAACGTTTAACTCCGTCCGTCGTAGCAGTGGACAAAAAAGGTGAGAGGCTTGTCGGCCTGCTTGCCAAGCGTCAGGCAATCACGAATCCGGAGAACACCATTTTCAGCATCAAACGGCTGATAGGCCGCAAGTTCCGTGAGGCTGAGGTGCAAAACGATATTAAGCGCCTGCCCTACAAGATTGTAGAGGCCTCCAATGGTGATGCCAAGGTAGTCATGGGAGGCAAAGAATACAGCCCGGCTGAAATCTCGGCAATGATATTGCAGAAACTTAAGCTGGACGCAGAAGCCTTCCTGGGTGATAAGGTAACCGAGGCCGTTATCACCGTCCCGGCCTATTTTAACGACAGCCAGAGGCAGGCGACCAAGGACGCCGGCGTAATCGCGGGACTGAATGTCATCCGTATTGTAAACGAGCCGACGGCCTCAGCGCTGGCCTACGGGCTGGATAAGAAAAAGGAAGAGACTATAGCCGTTTACGACCTTGGCGGCGGCACATTCGATATCTCCATCCTGGAGCTCGGTGAAGGAACCTTCCAGGTTAAGTCCACCAACGGGGATACTCACCTCGGTGGTGACGATATCGACCTCAGGATCATGGACTGGCTGTGCGAGGAGTTCAAGAAAGAGCAGGGCATAGATTTAAAGCAGGACAGGATGGCGTTACAGAGGCTTAAGGATGCCGGTGAGAAAGCCAAGAGGGAGCTTTCCACAACGGGACAGACTGAGATAAACCTGCCTTTCATCACGGCTGACGCTTCCGGACCCAAACATCTGAATATCACTCTGACGCGCGCAAAGCTGGAACAGCTTTCTCAAGACCTGCTGGAAAGGAGCATCGAGCCCTGTAAGAAAGCACTGTCCGATGCCGGACTCACCACGGCGCAGGTGACCGATGTAATACTTGTGGGCGGCCAGACCAGGATGCCCAAGGTTCAGGACATGGTGCGGCAGTTCTTTGGTAAGGAGCCCATCAAAGGCATCAATCCCGACGAGGCGGTTGCGCTTGGCGCCGCTATCCAGGGAGGCGTGCTCAAAGGGGATGTCAAAGATGTGTTGCTGCTCGATGTGACACCACTGACCCTCGGCATCGAGACGCTGGGCGGCGTTTCTACTCCCCTTATTCCCAGAAATACCACCATACCGACATCCAAGAGTCAGGTTTTCAGCACGGCTGCCGATAACCAGCCCAGCGTGGAAATACATGTTCTGCAGGGCGAGCGCCCCATGGCCGGGGACAATAAAACACTGGGCCGGTTTATTCTCGACGGCATACTTCCGGCGCCACGGGGAGTGCCGCAGGTTGAGGTGACATTCGACCTTGATGCCAACGGCATACTTAACGTCAGGGCCCAGGATAAGGGAACCGGCAAAGAACAGAAGATAACCATCACTGCCTCCAGCGGACTGAGCAAGGAAGAGGTTGAAAAAATGCGCCGTGAGGCCGAGGCGCATGCTGCCGAGGATACCCGCAAGAAAGACGAAATTGAGACCAAGAACATGGCTGAGGCCATGGTCTACTCGGCTGAAAAGACTATCCGTGATTACGGCGACAAAATTCCCGCAGATCTCAAAACCGAGGTCGAGGGTAAGATCGCTGCCGTACGCTCTGCCTTGCAGGGCACGGATGCAACGTATATCAAGAATTCCGTGCAGGCGCTTAATGACTCCATGCAAAAGATCGGTTCCGCCGTATACCAGCGCTCGACACCGCCTCCTCCAGGCGGCGAAGCGGGAGGTCCCGGTGGTGCCCGTGAAGAGGCGCCTCCGCCGCCCAAAGATGAGGGCACGGTGGAGGGCGAATTCCGCGAAGTGTAAGTTTTCAATGAACTAAGAAATGTGCAGGCCGTGGCGGTCAACTGCCACGGCCTGTTTTTTTAAACCGATGCTTCCCTTATTTTGCTGCGCCGGACTGGTGAATGGGTACCTGGCTCACGGTGGTCGAGGCCGATGATATGTTCAGGTAAAGATGGGACACATCAAGCAGAGTCCGGTAGGTGTCCAACTGGGCAACCGCTTTGATTTCGCCGGCGCCTTCCTTTGCGGCTTTTACAATTGATTTAATGGACAGGGCGCTTCCCGATTGCATGCTGCCCCTCCAGATAAGGTTGCCGCTCACGTAATCCATATTTTCAGGAAGCTGTATTATTACCGTGACATTGTCTGTAGCTTTGGCGCAGGAGATGTGGCACGTCAATTCGGCCGTTTCACCGGGGTGAGGTGCGCTGGAAAGGGATAAATCCAGCTTTATATTCCACATGCGCGGTGGCTCCCGGGAGCCCAGGAAACACGAAGATTCTGATAAGATAACCAACAGAAGTAAAAACGGTACTCTGAATACTCTCAAAGCTGTTCTTGTTTTCAAGTTAATACATTCGATGTACATTTGTCAAGTATGCTCATATTCAGGTATCAAGCAAACGACAAAGACGGCGTCCAGACGATAGACCATTTTCATTTACATATCGTCCCGCGATATGTAAATGATGACGTGCTACTCAAATTTGGGCACGGGACAATAGCTGCGGACCAGGACGAAATTGAACCCGTAGCCAAGATTATCAGGCAAACATTGTAGCTCAAGGCCAGTGACTTCCGGTTGCTATGCCGCCAAAGAAATAAACAGCTACAATTGTAATAACCATAAACAACACGAATATGAGTGCGGCAGCTTCCAATGACATGAGTTTGGGTTTTCTTTTATCCAAAAAGTGTTGCTCGTATTCAGTATATGAGATTAAATATGCCATAGCGGCGGCCAGCAGACTGAATGCTGCGCCGATGACGATCAGTATTAAGAATGAATTAACTTGCATTTCAAGCTATGATGAGATTCTCAACAGGTTTAGACATTCAAAGTATTCCTAACAGACGAAAGCTCTCCTGCCGGCATAGACAGCAGATTTTCCCAGTTCTTCCTCTATGCGGAGCAGCTGGTTGTATTTCTCCACCCTTTCCCCACGGCAGGGCGCTCCTGATTTGAGATGACCGGTTTCCAGAGCTACCGTCAGGTCCGCTATGAAGCTGTCGACAGTTTCACCACTGCGATGTGAAACCATTGCTCCCCATTTATTCCGGCGCGCCAGTTTGATGGCCGCGATTGTCTCGGATACTGTGCCAATCTGATTCAATTTGATTAATACAGAATTGGCCGCATTGCATTGAATCCCCTTCTTGATGCGGTCAAGGTTGGTAACAAATAGGTCATCGCCCACTATTTCAATTCTGTTGCCAAGTTTCTTGGTGAGAAGCTGCCATCCGTCCCAGTCATCCTCCGCCAAGCCATCCTCCAACAGGATAACGGGATACCTGGAAAGGATTTTTTCGTATTCAAGTATCATTTCGGTAGAGCTTAGCCTGCGGCCCTCAGTTTTCAGCAAATAATAACCATCTTCATATAACCCGCTGGCTGCGGCATCAATAGCAATGCCCACATCCTTTCCCGGTATATAACCAGCTTTTTCTATGGAATCCGTTATATATTCAATGGGCTGGTGATTGCTTGAGACCCTGGGTATAAAGCCACCTTCATCGCCGACCCCCACATTCTGCCTGTTATCCTTTAATACGCCCATCAGGGTATGGTAAATCTCGCTTCCCCAGCGCAGCGCTTCACTGAAACTGGGAGCACCAAAGGGGGCTATCATATATTCCTGGAAGTCGGAACCCTGCCACTGAGCGTGTACACCGCCATTGATGATGTTAAACATAGGCACCGGCACAAGCACTTTACCTGAACCGGCGAGATACCTGTAGAGGGGTATGCCAGAAGCGCCAGCGGCAGCACGTACCACAGCCATGGATACGCCCAGGATGGCGTTAGCGCCAAGATTAGCCTTATTTGATGTGCCATCAAGGTCGATCATGACCTTGTCTATGCCGGATTGATCAGCAGCATCTTTCCCGATAATAGCATCTGCCAGGGTAGTATTGATAGTATTGACCGCAACCAGAACACCTTTCTTAAGATACCTGTTTGAATCAGCGTCCCGCAGCTCCACCGCCTCATGTTTACCGGTTGAAGCGCCTGAAGGCACAGCAGCCCGACCTATGATGCCACAATTCAATGAGACATCAACTTCTATGGTTGGATTTCCCCTTGAATCCAGTATTTCGCGTCCATGAACCGATTTTATTTTCGAATCCATGTTTTACCTCCATTTCTCAATTAGGTTGATCCACTCTGCCCATCCACCGAGCCAGCCTGCCGCGCTGATAAGCGAGGCTTTGCATTCTGTGGTTTCGGTACCACGGCATTCCCATCTGAACGAGCGTGAATATATAGCAAGCTGTTCGAAAAGATAGCGAATAAATGCTTCCTGCATATCGATTGATGAATAATTGTTTTGAAGAAGCTCCTGGATTAGATGTGTACGGCAAAGCATTCCTGCATCCGCATTGCCCAAGCATCTGGGACACACAAATTTGCTCCAATACAACTCGGTTTCACCGGCAAACCGGGTAAGGTAGCTAACATCGCGGCTTCGTGTTAACATTTCCTCCGTAGCGTATCCATTGGTTCCCGAATTAAAACCGAGATCGCACCCGAGACATATCTTTTTGTTGCGCAGGCGCAAGGCCACGATAAATGGCACCTGATATCGGAAAAAACAATTTTGCGCCCTTCCGATCAAATCTTCCATCAAGATACTGGGCCCATGAAAATAGTTGTGCCGGAAGGCTGATTCAATCAATAGCCAACCTACCATATGCCGCGAACAAAAACCCCATGAATCTCTTAACTGGTGGCGAGTAATGGGATTCATGATAGATCCCTGCATGAAATACCAATACCAGTGCACTTCCCCAGATGAAAGATAGGCGCTGGAATCGCAGCCAGGGGTGATAGCATGACCCTGATCTATATAATTCTCGAACACATGATTCCCTGGGTTGTCCATTTACTTCTGCCGGTAGCGGCACGGCCATATCATTCCACGCTGGACGAAAAGTCAGGTTGTGAAGCGGTTTGTTCCAGCTCAGCCAGGCCGGACTTGATAGCTGCAAACTGTTCAACAGCAGCTGCAATCCTTTTTTGCTCGGGTATGATACTATCACTATCCTGAAGCCGCTTATTGCGAGCCGCCACAATAGCGCCGCTGGTAGACTCGATAACCTTCTTGATTTGCCCGTCTATATCAAGGCGAAAGCGGTAGAATGAGTCCGTAATATTGCAGACTGTTGCCCATCGTAAGTTACCCACATTGTGCGATATGATAGAATCAATATCCTCCAAAAGGCGTTTCCTGAGTCTTTTTATTCTCATATTCCTTGGCATAATACGCTCAAACGCATCCTCAGAGAGGGGACTCCAGTTTACCCGCCATCCCTCTGTAACCCAGAAAGGATCGTGTTTCATTTCAAAAATTTCTTCTCCGTGCGATTCCACGTAGCCTATTTCGAATATATCAGCTGCGGTCTTACGCACAGTTTCAACAAGCTCGAGCAATTGCTGTTGATATAACCCAATAGTCCGATTGATATGCCCGTCCATCTGTGAAGCGGTTTTATCCAATGCCTGGTTGAATACTCCGGGGATAACGTCAGTAATATGCTGCCGGGCTTGCTTTTCGACTGAACCCAGATTAGTTGCGCCATTAAGTATTTTTTCGACTGCTGCGCAAAGCTGATTATAATATGCACGATAGAGGTCACCCGACTGCTCATTGATAAGTTCGATGGTACGTTTCTCATCACCGGCCAGCAGGTCCTTGAATGTGATCCTCTTGTGCTCAGCATCCTGCAATTTCTGCTGGAAAGTCTGCAACCGCATTTCCATGTCCTCAAGCGGAAGGCTTAATGATTTGTGCTCAAGCTGTAAGCGCATCAGCGAATCACTGACAACATCCTGTGCTTTTCTGATTAATGCCAGGTTTAATGCATGGCTCTTTTCCCTGATTAGGAAATTTATCAGGTGCTGCTGTATCTCCTCCATGCCGCTATTGCGCCAGAGCTCTTTATTGCGAATTAGCCGTGCATCAAGCCCCTGCCTGGATGAGATGCAAAATATAGGCTCTTTGCCCGTTGCGCCGAACTGTTCCTGCAGTACTTTACGCAGGAAAGACACGGCGGCTTCCTGCTCGCCTTGGTTAAGGTAGTCGATCTTATTCAGGATAAAGAAAAGCTTGACTACGCGCGACCGCACTGATTTAAGAAACTCAATCTCAACCTGGGTGATGGGAGGGTCGGCTGATATCAGGAACAGGGCAGCATCACACCGGGGGATAAATTGCATGGTGGCTTCAGTATTATGCTCAAAAGTCGAGCCTATGCCGGGCGTATCTATAAGGACAACCCCATGATGTAAAAGAGGCGATGGATAACCGACTTCGACCGATTCAACACACTGGCTATTACGCGGATTTTTTTCTTCCGTCACGTAATTTTCCAGGATATCTCCCGCCTGTGTGGTATCAGAAGCTACAAATTCCTCGATTTTGCCTGTAAGATAATTAACCCTTATTTTGCGTTCGGACGACCAGGAAATGAAGGTGGGCACTGAGGTGAGAGGGACAACTGCCGAAGGAAGCAACTTCTCGCCTAACAATGCATTAAGGAAGGTGCTTTTACCGCGCTTAAACTGCCCAAGCACCGCCAAATGGAAGCGCGATTTTGTGAAACGATCCTGAATGTCAGATAGACGGTGTTTTTCGGCGCTAAACTCACTTCCAAACCCATCGAGAGCATTAGCTATTGCGGCGAGCGATGAGATTAAGGCTGTCCCGAACTGATTGGCGGACGCTCCTTTAGAAACGCCCTCTTTATGTTCCGTGTTGTTTACTATCCCAGACATACTAACTCCAAAAAAAAGCTTCTACCGTCTCCAGTAGAAGCTATCAGCTTTTCAGCCAGTTGGGGATTAAAATCCCCGGGCGAGCTTCATCGCTCTTATTCAATTAACTTAATTTTACAATCCTGACTGCCGGCAGTCAATTTAAATTATGATCTGATGGACATATATCATAGCTGCAGAGTATTCTTTAAAATTGACATGGCATAATAAGTGTCTTCAAGCGTGGGGATACCCATGACGTCCTTTCTGGCAAAGCCGCCATTTTTGCGTTGACACGTTTTGACAAACCGCACTATCCAGTCATGTAGGCGTGTTTTCTCATTGAGATTAGAGAGACTTCCGCAAAGCCAGTACATATCCTCTATATAGTTGAGCTGCCACATATTTTCCCTGCTTCGCAGGTATTTTTTCGTAGCATTCAGATCTGTGCTGGCGTAGCCCACCAACCGGAAAATTTCAGTAGCGTAGAAAGTAGATGCCAGTGTGGAAATGCGCTCGTTTCCAAACCCCCCATCCGCATTATTGAACTTCAGTACAAATTCGACTATTTGCTGCTTACTAAAATCTATGCCCAGGCGGTCAAATATTTTCAGAACACGGTACGTGCTTTCCAGCGCAGAGACGACCTCAAGATCAAGGTTATCGATTACGCCGAAACCGCCCATGCTATTGCGTAATAGTTTCAATTTTGGCACATATTTTTGTAAAGCGCGTATATTACCCCCAAGTTCATGCAAGACGTCCGCGGCAGAAAACAAACCGGTTAGACTAAAATAGGAATCCCGTTTCAGGAAGCCCTGAAAAAACTTACCTATCTCTTCCGGATAGCCGGGTTTAAGCCCCAACAGTGACAGAGTTTTTACAGCAAAATAAGTGTCCATGGCGCTGGAAGGGGGCATCCTTGCAAAGAAATAACCACCGTCATCCAGGTGGCAGTTTTCCACATATTGCCTGACCTGCGCACGCAAGGAATTCAGATATAATTCCTCAGCCTTACTAATAGCCATATCGCAGAAAGGATAATAAAAAAGCCTCTACTAATTAATTAGTAGAGGCTATCATCCCGACTTACGAGCCATTTGGGATATAAATCCCCGGCGAGCCTCATCGCTCATTTTTATTTTACTACACCGAATTAATTATGCAAACTCACTTAAGTCACATTGCTTTTCCACCTTTCTGGTCGTTGCCAGGGGGAGTATCCGGACCCTGTGCCGCACGGCGCGCAGGGCGCAGCCCAAGCACCCGGCAAAAGCGGACGGCTGGGTTGGGGGAAAAGAAAGATTCTTAGAAGCTCGTGACCTTCATTTTTTAGTCTTCGACCGACCAAGTTAACAACGCAATGAATGCTGCGAATCCGATGGGATAGGTGGATGGGGGTGGAAGTGGTGAAGGTGGGGATAACATATTGACAAATTGTCTATACCCTATTAACATCATGGCAGTAAAGATTCCCCCCTTGTGAATGTGCCCCCGGGCACTGCAATGAGCTAGCCAGAGGGGTCATTTTTTACCCGCTAATTTTCTCATTTTGCAAAATGCTTTCACTTATTATCAACTGTTTTATTTTACCTTAGGATCTCCTGTCAGACATTTTCTATTTCCGATAAATCACCAAACTACAATGATCGACAATCTGTAAATACAGATGCCTCATGGATAAATGCATAAATATCTGATAGGGAATACGTGATAAATGCTATCGATGTCTGGAATACAAAATGCAATAGGTACGGATGATACTAACGCACTCATTTTGACCCCCCGTCAACCCTTTTACCATCATTAAATATATATTAATAATTGTTAAGTGGTTCAATGACAGGCTGACGGGTTTAGTTTGAGAATTCACAATCAAATAAAAATCAGCAACAGGACAATGAAATATACGAACATTAGTGACAACCCCAGAGGAATGCCAATAATAGCCTACTTTTTCATGCCAATCCTAAGATGGCCGACGGCGACTATATTAGGAATATTACCGGGGATTAATATTCCGCCGATATCAACAGAGCTACACGCTGAAGTGGTGTTGATTTAGGGTGTATGAACGCGATAAACATCTTATTATCAGGCCTTCGCCTGTTTTTCAACTATCTTTTGGGCCCTTGCCAGCTTTTCAGCGCTTGCCAAATAGTAACTTTTTACCTTTTTAAAATTATTATCTAATTCGTAGATAAGCGGTATACCTGTGGGGATATTCAAATTAACAATATCCTTATCTGAAATACCATCCAGGTATTTAACCAGCGCCCTAAGGCTATTGCCATGGGCCACAATAATAACCCGTTTTCCACCGTTCATTGTTGGAACAATGGACTTATGCCAGTAGAGAAGACAGCGTTTATAAGTATCCTTCAAGCTTTCGCTGAGCGGTATCTGATTAGGCTGCAAACTAACATACCTGACGTCATTTCCGGGGTAACGCGTATCTGTTTTAGCGACGGGCGGTGGAGGCACGTCATAGCTTCTTCTCCAGAGCAATACCTGATCTTCACCATACTTCCTGGCAGTTTCAGATTTATCAAGTCCCTGCAAAGCACCGTAATGCCGCTCATTTAGTCGCCAGGATAATTTCACTGGAATCCACATGAGGTCCATTATGTCGAGTGTTATCCAGAGCGTACGGATAGCCCTCTTGAGATAAGAAGCATAAGCTAGATCGAATATATAACCTTCTCTTTTTAGTATCCCCCCGGATTCTTTGGCTTCTTCAATTCCCTTCTCGGATAAATCAATATCAGTCCAGCCTTGAAACCTGTTTTCCTTATTCCAGATACTTTCACCATGGCGCAGTAATACAAGTCTTATCATGCAATTACTCCGTAAAAGCGTTATATTAATATGATACTTATCATCGTAAGTACCTAATGTAAAAGGCAGATTTCACCGCTAAATGAGTTAAGTCCATCAAGGCAAAAGACGATCAGTATTATTGGCGCACGATCATTACTGTACATTTTGCATACCTGCTGACTTTCTCGGCTGTCGTACCCAAGAAATTAGACCAGGCACCTGAACGTCCGCTATGACCCATCACAATAAGATCGCTTTTTATACTTATGGAATGGTTAATAATTGACTTTGCCACATGGCCTGTCAGGATGTCAGCTCTTTGCAAATCCATTTCATTACTTTTTACGATTTCACGTGCATCCCGCTGCAATTTTGAGAAATGACCATTGAGATACTGTTTTTCCTCTTTTACTTCACCGACATCGGCGGCGACTAACGGGATATTCTCTTCGACCGAAACGATGGACAGATTCGAATTGAAAGCTTTGGCCATAGATATAGCGGTCAAAAGTGCTTTACGCGATGAAACAGAGCCGTCAAATGGAACTAAAATGCTAGTAAACAAACCTACTCACCTCCTGAATTAATATTATCAGCATCTGTTAAATTATCAACTACCGGCAATACTGCGCTGCCAACTGTGATGAGGTTCTCAGGTCTTGCGACCTCTTGAACTTCCTTCCCATCCGGCCTAAACCAGGTTTGAGCAATCATAGTGGGCACCACTGCCGAACCCAATACGACGGTGACAAGTATAGTATATTGCGTCCTGTCTATAATGTTGTTTGTTAGCCCGAATAAGGCTGAGATAGTGCCGAACGTCAGTCCGGTTGACATTAAAAGGGTCATGTAGTTGCTGGTCTTTATATTGAACCTGAACAACCTGGCAGAAGGATAGACTCCAATAAATTTCGTTGCGACTTTTACTCCCAGCAAAGCAAGTATTAATAAAGCACCGGTCAGGATTGCTGGAAATGATACGTACAGCCCAGCTTTGATGAAATAGAAAGGAGTGAGTACTGCGAAAGCAATCACCCTAAGCCGGTGCAAAACAGTCCGGTCTTTAAAAAAATAACCTGCCGAAACCAACCCGACCAGATAGGCCGGCAAGACTGCTTCGCTGTTACCCGCAGTCGCTAACCAGGCCAACAAAAAAAGTACGAGGAGCAAGAACTTGATTTCGGGCTCGCTGATCCTGCCGGACCACCTTCTTGCAATCACAGGGAGCACTTTAGGAAGAAATATCAGAATCGGCATGAGCACCAGTATGAAAACTAGCAGCCAGATATCAAATTTAGAAAATAATATTCCGAGTGCCAGGACCGTACCAAGGTCTGTAATAAAGCATGCCGCCAAGATCAGACGGCCCAAATCAGTTTCATTGAGCTTTGTTTCTATCATGACGGCATACACAACAGCTACAGAGGTGGTAGATAACGCGATGCCTGCTATTAAAGCAGCCTGCATTTCCCAGTGTGCAACATAGTATGTAAATAACCACGCACCCACGAATGGAAGGAGAAAGGACGAAATACCGATGATAAGACTAGCTTTGAGATTACGTTTAAAGGCCTCCGGTTCAATCTCCGCCCCTGCCAGAAAGGTCAATACAATAGCGCCAAAGCTGGCCAGGAAGTCTATCCATGGAGTTGTATGTAGATTAAGCAAATTGCCTCCCAACACGCCAAGAAATATCTCCAGCAGGGCAACCGATATACCCAACCGGATGGAGAGCAAGCTTGCAGCTAACGCAATGCCCACCCAGATAGTGGCAACAAACCAGACATTTTCGATCATTTATAATTCCTTTTGGTAGAAGATAAAAAAAGAACCTCTACCAACGTTAATTAGTAGAGGCCATTATCCCCCCGAAAGGGGCGGTTAAGAGACTGGACGCAGGCGAGCCTCATCGCTCTTATTAAATTGAGATAATTTTACAGCCGCCTTCGTAAGCAGTCAATTTTAGCAGTATGCCAGTTCTGCATATTCGTTTACTAAATGATAATTAGTACAAAATAACAGTAAATATAAATTGCTGCCATTAACAAAAGATGCTAAGATTAACTATTTAGCGGGAAAATTGGTAACATATAATCAAATTGAATACTGCGATGAGGCTCGCAGGTATTAGCGAATTCCGTATGCGGATAATAGCTTCTACTGGTAAATCCGGTAGGAGCTTTTTTATTGAGGGGCAGATATCAGACATGGCAGAATTGAACTGGAATTGGGATTTTGTGCTCCGTTTTCTTTCCATTATCCTGATTGACCTAGCATTGAGTGGGGACAACGCTATCGTTATCGGTATGGCAGCAGCCGCACTCGCTAGAAAACAGAGAAAATGGGCTATTATATTGGGAGGTGTCTTAGCTATACTACTGCGTATATCCTTAGCCATTATTGTAACTTTGTTAATGCAAATTCCATTGTTATGTGCTATCGGTGGCTGTGTGCTTTTCTGGGTGGCATGGAAGCTGTTCAGGTTAGACGTAAGTGAGACTGAGAACAGGGCGAAACAGGAAGCGGAGCAATCCAGGAACTTTCGTCAGGTCGTTATATTGATACTGACCGCGGATTTTATAATGAGTTTGGATAATATAATTGCTATCGCTGGCACTGCCCATGGCAACATTGTCCTGCTCATCCTTGGATTATTATTGAGTATGCCATTGCTTATGGTTGTTGGTGGGGTTATATCCCTTTTCATTGACAGATTTAAATGGCTGGTCTTTATAGGTGCCGCCGTTATTATTTTTACTGGCACCAGAATGATCTTTGAAGACAGCTTGATCCAATCTCAATTCCCGATAAACACGGTTATTGTTTTGATCGTGTCTATTATCATGGGAATCACCACGTCTGCGTTATTTTTCCAGATTAGCCAAAGGCAGACATAATAATTATAGCTACTGCCATTCGGTAAGCCCAAGCAGTGCAACTGAGCCGACCAGTGAGACCTGGAACGCCGGCAAGATAGACGTGGACTTCTCATTACCAAAGTCCGAAAGGAAGCTGGTCAGACCCATGGCGAAGATATTTTTATTCAGCTATGTATTTATTCTTAACTCTGCTTTAAAAGTCATCTTCCTTTAGATTGCCCACCTGCTTTATAAAAGAAGTGTCATTATGTTTTGTAAGCACGAACTGCCCATTTTTATAGACGAATGTGGTAATTCCACATGTATCCAGTTTTACATTCCAGAAATGTGAGGTATCCAATCCCAAGAGAGCGCATATCAACACTTTGTTGACGACCCGATGGGATACCACTGCAACGACGCCACCGTGCTTTTCGGCTATCTGTAATATCAATCCATACGCTCGTTCCCTGATATCTTGCAGTGTCTCTCCTTGTGGGATTTTAACCAGGTGCGGGCTTTTCAGCCATTGATCGTAGAGTTCACTATATTGTTCCTTGACTTTATGCTGAAGCAGACCCTGCCACACACCATAATTCATATCTGTCAACTGGACCGCTTCCTCAACTTTAGTGCCATGGTAATTCGCCACTATTTCGGCTGTCTTTAATGCACGTTTGAGCGGGCTGGAATAAATGGCTGTTAAATGTGCATTTCCTAAATACTTTGCTAATAACCATGCCTGCTTTAATCCCCGCCCATTAAGTGCGATGTCAGCCTGTCCTCTGAACACGCTCTCTCGATTCCAATCGGTTTCGCCATGTCTTATCAACATTAAAGTAGTCATCACCAGCCTCCTGTGTTTGCAGCGTCTATATACTGCCGTGATTTCATTAATACCATTGTCACAGCACCTATTTTATTTGGAGCGCGATTATCTTATCAGCATTCAACCCATGCCTTTTAACTTTGGTAAAACAACCCCAGTCTGATATCAGTACGGCGCACTCAGCGAGTTTGGATATGCCCTCTCAATATTACCAATCGCATCACTTCAAAATAAAAAAACCTCTACTAATTAATTAGTAGAGGCTATCATCCCGACTTACGAGCCATTTGGGATATAAATCCCCGGCGAGCCTCATCGCGTTACTATCTTATATTTGATATTTTAACAATACTATAATGGAAATGTAAAGCTATTTCATAGATAAACTCTTGTTATAATTTTTTCCTTCATTCTGTAAGTTAAAATTAATATCTCGATCAGTTCCAAGCTTACAGGTATCAAAGCTTTATTGAATTTTACACCTTGTCCTTGTAAGATAAGGCCTACTGCGATTCCTCAAGGATATGGGTTTGAAGATTTTATTTATCGCTGACATTGTGAGAACATCAGGAGTTGAGGCTGTCAGAATAATACTGCCAAAATTAGCTAAACAATACGCCGTTGATTTTGTAATAGCCAATGGCGAGAATGCGAATGGTGGAGGTCTTACTCCAGACACAGCTGAAAGACTCTTGAAATCCGGCGTAAATGTGATAACTACAGGAAATCACACATGGCAGTCAAGGTATTCACAGGAATTTCTATCTAAAAGCCCCTTAGTTCTACGGCCAATCAACCTGCCGGGGAGTTCGTTAGAAGATGGATATGCGGTGCTAAGTATACATGGACTTCACAGCAAAATCGCTGTTATCAATCTGGTAGGTAAAATCAATATAGGTAATGAGTATATTGACAACCCTTTTAATTCAATAAACAACCTGCTCGTGAACATAATACAACAGACAAAGGTTATCATTATTGACTTTCATGCACAACATACAGATGAAAAGAGATTGATGGGATATTATCTTGATGGTAGAGTAAGTGCCCTATTGGGTACCCACACCCACGTGGGTACTGTTGATGCCCATATCTTGCCAAAGGGAACGGCTTATATCACCGACATCGGAATGGTGGGTGCATATAATTCTGTCATTGGTGTAGCTGTTGAACCTATTATAGAACGTTTCCTAACACAAATACCTGTGACATTTCAGGAAGCTGAAGGGCCTGTGACCTTCAATTCCGTAGTCATTGATGTGGATGAAGAGTCCGGTAAGGCTATCGATATTTTTCGCGTAGACGATGTCATTAGTTTGTAGATTACCGAGGAGAAAATCAAGACGCAACATTTATTTGAACGTTATCAGGAGGCTATCAGTATGAGTTGCCCATTCTGTGAAATCATTGCGGGGAATCAGAAAGCCCACAATATTTACGAAAACAAAGATTCCCTTGTAATACTCGACGTGAATCCTCTTGCCAGAGGGCATTGTTTGGCGATTTCCAAGCGGCACGTCCAATGGTGGCATGAGTTAGAGGAGTCCGAGATTTCAAGTCTTTTCAATGCAGCGAAGATCGCCTCTGAGAAAATAATGAAGGTATACAAACCAGATTTTGTGATGATGTATGCCCGAGGTAGACGAATACCACATGTTCATATTTTTCTCATTCCAACTTCCAAAGGAGATGCAATTGATAGGTTTTTTAACACTTTAGAGGGATTTCAAGAATCCGTGACTGAGCTTGCAGAGGTCAAGCTTGGGCTTGCGGAAATTTCAAATACTCTTGGGAAAGATTGACCTTTTCCTTATAAGCATTAGTAGCTTCAACTACAATCCTTTATGCAATATAGCGGCTAATAAAAAAGCCTCTAATCATTAGTTAGTAAAGGCTATCGTCCCGAACTACGAGCTTTCTGGGATATAAATCCCGGGCGAGCCTCATCGCGCAACTTGATTCATTGATATTTTAACAATGAGGTATTAATAAGGTAAACTAATAGCCAAACCAATATTATTTCACTATATTTTTCTTAATCAGGAGGTCAAATATTCATGGCAAAGACATCTATCACACTCGGCAGCGTAGCAATAGGTATCATAGCTATTATCGCGGGCGTACTGGTTATATTTCAATGGTATCTGGCTCAATATATCATAGGCATCTTCCTCATTGTCTGGGGTGTACTCAGCATAGTCAATAAATAGTTTGAAGGAGGGGTCATGCTAATTATTTCCTGGGGCGTAATATCGATTATAATCGGTATCTTGATTTTCATCTTCCCTCGCATAGTTAACTACGTCGTCGCCGCCTGGTTCATCCTGACCGGCATCGGTTTGCTGATCGGGTCATCGTGCGTACCCAACATACCGGGTTGGCCGTTTTAATCCGTTGTTTATCGGCTGCAAAGGAAGGACAGCGATAATTTGAGACCCGATCTGTCCGTCAGGTAGGAGTGAATGTTCTACTGCGGAACGTGCGGATTCAGCTATGACGATTGGGCAGGCGTATTTTTCCCCAAGGATTTGCCCAGGAAGGAATGGTTGGGTTACTACGCCAGAGAGTTTAACGCACTCGAGTTGAACTCGACATATTATGCCCTGCCACGGCCGTCGGTGATGGCTTCCATGGTAGAAAGGACGGGCGAGGGTTTTCTGTTTGCCGTCAAGGCTAACCAGGAGATGACACATACGCGGCAGCTGGACCCCGTGGTTTTTAAAGCCTTCGTTAATATTTTACAGCCCATGGTAGATTCTCATAAATTGGGATGTGTGCTGGCCCAGTTCCCCAACAGCTTTGCATTTAACCAAGAAAACCAGGATTACCTCAAACGGTGCCGCGAGTGGCTGGAAAATCTGCCCCTGGTGGTTGAGTACCGTAATGCTACCTGGCTTAATCCGGAGGCGCTGGATTGGATGAGAAGCAACAATGTTGGTTTCTGTTGCGTGGATGAACCGCGTCTGCCTAAATTGCTGCCACCTACAGCCGAGGTAACGGGCGATACGGGCTATATCCGATTTCACGGGCGCAACGCCGCTAAATGGTGGCGCCACAAAGAGGCATGGGAAAGGTATGATTACACTTACAGCAGGGAAGAGATGGAGGAATGGATACCCAGGATAAACGAGATCAGTAAAACAGCCCGCAATACATTTATCTTTGCCAATAACCACTGGCGGGGGCAGGCTGTGGATACTATCCGGCAGGTGCGCTCCATGCTGGATCAACTTGTATTGTAAATGGTCATAAGATAGAATTAGTTTCCAACAGGTTTATTCTCTCCATAGGGGCTATATCATGGCTGATGCTGCTGAGTTGCTGTACCGCTTGAGGGGCGAACTAAAGCGCCTTGAGTTAGAGCTTGAGCAGCTCAAGGACGAAGAAAAGCAGGCCGATGAGCAGCGTGAGGGCAGCCCTTTTGGTAAAAGAGAGGAAGGCGCTACCGAAACTTTCGAATTGGAGAAAAGACTTGCGCTCGATAAGAAATTGTCCGGCGCCCTGGCCGAGGTCAAACGTGCCATGGAAAAGTATGAGTCGGGAACTTACGGAATGTGTGATATTTGTAATAACCCCATAGAACCCGCCAGGTTGGAAGCCCTGCCCCATGCCAGCATGTGCCTGAAATGTAAATCACGACAGATGAAAAATGCCAGGATTGCATAAACCGCGGCCGTGGTGGCACGGGCTGATCTTTTTAGTTATTGCAGCCGCCGTCGTAACTCTGGACCAGTTTACCAAGGAATGGATCCGCACATACATCGTTGAAGGCGAGTCTCTACCTGAAATGGGCTGTCTGACCATCGTGCATGTCCAGAACACCGGTTCTGCCTTCGGCCTTTTCACCAACCAGGCGTTCCTGCTCAGCATAGTGGCCATCGCCGGCCTGGTGGTGGTACTGATTTTTTTCCGCTATCTAACAGAGCTGGGATTTGCAGGAGGCATCGCACTCAGCCTTATTTTCGGCGGGGCGTTGGGCAATCTGATTGACCGCTTCAGGCTGGGCCATGTCACGGACTTTATCTATGTACGCCTGTGGGATAATGTCTTCTGGCCGGCTTTTAATGTAGCGGACTCGGCAATTACGGTCGGCGCCATAACACTGGCGTTCTTAGCGTTGTTAACCTTTAAAAAAGAAGATGCGGCCAGATCAAGCGCCGGAAACAAAAATATTTAAGGTTTCTGAGGCGGGAGACCGGCTGGACAGATACCTCGCCGGGGCATGCCCCGACTTATCGCGTTCCCATATACAGAAGCTGATTGAATCAGGCCGTGTTACAGTGAACTCGTTTCCGCAGCGGCCGGCCCTGAAATTAAAAGCAGGCGACGTTGTCAGCTTAACCATTCCTCCTCCCGAACCTGTGATCCTGGTTCCCGAGGATATACCGTTCAGAGTCGTTTATGAAGATTCAGATGTCGTAATCATCGACAAGCCCGCAGGTTTGACCGTTCATCCGGCGCCCGGCCACGCGCAGCATACGCTGGTTAACGCGTTGCTTAACAGGTATCCTGACCTGGAGACATTCGGGAGTTCATTACGGCCGGGCATCGTGCACAGGCTGGATAAAGATACATCCGGGCTTATAGTGGTTGCCAGAAACGAGAAGGCGCGGCAATACCTGATCAACCAGTTCAAATTACGTCAGGTAAAAAAGGGCTACCGCGTTCTGGTCAGGGGCAGGCTTGCTCCGGAAAGGGGAGCCATCGAAGCGCCCGTCGGCCGTGACCCGTCAAACCGTAAACGCATGGCGGTCGTCTCCTCCGGCAGGGAAGCCAGGACGGCTTACAGGGTACTCAAATATGTTGACGGATACACTTATCTCGAAGTGCGGATTGAGACCGGTCGAACGCACCAGATCAGAGTTCATTTCGCGGCCATCGGCCATCCGGTTGCCGGTGATACCGTCTATGGTGTAAAGCACCACTTGCTGAAGAGGCAATTTTTACATGCTTATCATCTGGAATTGCGTCTTCCCTGTGACGGCAGGGAGCATACATTCTCCTGCGATTTGCCGCCCGACCTGCAAGGCGTATTAAAAACACTGCGTGTTACGAATAAATAGCAGGCTGTTTACCTGTTGCCAATAATCAGCGCGATGTGTTAAATTTTATGCTAAGGAGAGATATTTGAGATGAGACCACCTGATAGATTCGGTCAGATCAAAAAAGATCCACGCGGCGGTCAGAATGATATCTATAACCAGATTGCCAACGCACCGGCGGCGGGTGGCGGCGCAGAGGATTTCACCACATTTGAAGCGGATTCCGCTATCAGGCGTAACGAGCTGCTTTTCAACATTACCAATCAAATAGAAGAAACAAAGGGCAAGCTCAAGCAGGCGGAACAACTGGTGGAGCGTCTCAGGCAAACACTCAGGGAATATGAGGAAATGTACAAGACGCTGACCAAAGGCAAGGGCAAAGAGAAATAACCGAAAGCTCCGGTTCGTCAGGCGCTGAGAGCGGATATTGTCCACCCCGGCGGATCCTGAGCGGCCTATCCGACAGTGCTCGCATAGTTGCTGTAGACTTTAAGAGGAAGCGGTATTGAGAGAGAGACCTGAGGATCTTGCCCTGGAACACGCGGGATTCTGGATCAGGCTGGGGGCCGCCCTGATTGACCTGGCTACATTAATCGTCGGACTTTACATCTTGTACTGCGTGATCTCACAATCTTTTTTCTGGATTTTTCCCGGCGTACAAAAGGTGATTCAGCTGTCACTCGATGTTGCACATGGGGCGCCGGTTACCTGGGCTTTTGCCTGGCTGATCGGCACTATTTTGCTCTCATTTTTAATTATAGCTACAGTATATTTTGCGGCCTGCTGGGCGACTAGCGGGCAGACACTGGGTAAATTAAGCCTGGGGATAAAGGTTATACGTACGGACAGCTCACGTGTTGATCTGCGGTCTGCCTTGCGGCGTTTCTTAGGTTGCATCCTCTGCACGGCTGCCCTGGGCATCGGGTTTATCGCGATCGCCTTCGATAACCATAAACAGGGATGGCATGACAGGCTGGCCGATACGTATGTGGTGAAACTGCCTGTAAAGCAGGTTGTGTATAATCAATCCCTGGCCAGAGGCGGGATAGGTTAGAATGCCGGATCCCGTCAGGGTGCGTTTCGCTCCCAGCCCCACCGGTTATCCCCATCTGGGCAATATCAGGACAGCCCTTTTCAACTGGCTGTTCGCCCGTCACAACAATGGTGTCTTCATCCTGCGCATCGAGGATACCGATGTAGCCCGCAAAGTCGAAGGCGCTACCCAGATCATCATGGAAAGCCTGAAATGGCTGGGACTCGACTGGGATGAAGGTCCGATTTTCCAGTCTGACAGGCTCGACCTGTATAAAATGTATTCCCGGGAGCTGATAAAGGAGGGCAAGGCCTACCCCTGCTTTTGCTCGCCTGAACGTCTGGAGGCAATGCGCAAGGAGCAGACGGCGCGCAAGCAGCCGCCCGGCTACGACCGGCACTGCCGCGAACTGTCTGGAGAGCAGGTCGAAGCGCTGATAGCCGAAGGAAAAGTGCCCGTAGTGCGGTTCAGGTCACCTACGGAGGGAAAGACGGCTGTCGCCGACCTGATCCGCGGCGAGGTTGTTTTTGATAACAGCACGCTGGATGACTTTGTGCTCCTGAAATCGGACGGTTATCCCACCTACCACCTGGCAAACATCGTGGATGACCATTATATGGAGATCTCCCATGTTCTGCGGGCGGAGGAATGGCTTTCCAGTACGCCGCGCCATGTGCTGCTGTACGATGCTTTCGGCTGGCAGCCTCCGCAATTTGCGCATCTGCCCATGATACTCGGCCCGGATAAATCCAAGCTGAGCAAACGCCACGGCGCCACTGCCATCAACGAGTACCAGTCCCAGGGTTATCTGCCCGAGGCCATGGTTAATTTCCTGACCCTGCTCGGCTGGTCTCTCGATGATAAAACGGAGATCATGAGCCGGGAGGAGATCGTAAAGAACTTCTCCATTGAACGGGTAAGCAAGACAGCCGCTGTTTTTAATATCACTAAGCTGGAATGGATGAACGGCGTCTATATTCGCGCGCTGAGCATTGATGAATTTGCCCTGAGGTCAGTGCCTTTCCTGGAGCAGGGGCTTCCGGCTGAAATCAAGCGGCCGCTGGATATGGATTATCTGCGGCTTATCGCCCCGCTGGTGCAGGAAAGGGCCAAGACCCTTGCGGAAGTGCCCGGGCTGGTGGACTTTTTCTTTCTGGATAAAATGGAGTACGGAAGCGAAATGTTGCCGGGAAAACTCGATAAAGCGCAGGCCGTCTCTATTCTGAATAAAACCATCGGCGCGCTGAAAAAGCAGGAGACCTGGAGGACGGAACCTATGGAGGAGGTGGTGCGGCCGCTTGCCGAGGAAATGGGCCTGAAAGCGGGGCCTTTTTTCAGTGTAATACGTGTGGCTGTGACGGGGCGGACCGCTTCACCCCCCCTGTTCCAGACGATGGAAGTCCTGGGGCGGGAACGCTGTATGGCGCGGTTGGAGGCAGCTTTAAAACAGTTATATTGATGAATATGAAAGGATATATGAATTGCACAAACAAGACTATTCCATTTCATCGCTCGATACCCTTTTTTCACCCCGTTCCCTAGCCGTTATCGGCGTTTCAAGCGATCCCAACACAATTTTCAATGCCGGCAATCTTTTCGTGGAGGCGCTGCAGGATTTTGGCTACGGGGGACAGCTTTACCTGGTGGGCAACAGCGGCGGCGAACTCCGCGGCCTGAAAGTATATAAAAACATCGTGGATATTCCCGGGGATGTGGAATATGCCATTGCTGCCATCCCTAACCAAAATATGCCTCAGCTTGTGGAGGATTGCGGGCGCAAAAAGGTGAAGTTTATCCACCTGTTTTCCTCGGGTTTCGGTGAGATCGAAGATTCAATGGGAACCGGTCTGCAGCGGGAGATGTTGAAGATTGCTGCCAGGTACCATGTAAGGCTGCTGGGTCCCAACTGCATGGGTGTTTACTGCCCGCAGACGGGGCTCACCTTTGCGGAGCGTTTTTCCAGGACTGCGGGTCACGTCAGCTATCTATCGCAAAGCGGGGGACAGAGCATAATAGGCATCCGGGAAGCTACTCAAAGGGGCATATTCTTCAGCAAGGTAGTCAGCTACGGTAATGCGTGCGATATCAATGAGTGCGACCTGATCGAATATTTTACGCACGATCCTGATACCGGGATTATTACCGCCTATATCGAGGGGACCAGCGACGGCGCGCGGCTTTACCGTGCTTTAAAAGAAGCTTCAGTTAAGAAACCGGTCGTGGTATTTAAATGCGCCGCTACCGAGGGCGGCAGGCACGCAGCCGTATCGCATACCAGCGCAATCGCAGGGTCCAATAAGACCTGGGACAGCCTGCTGCGCCAGACGGGAGCAATACGGGTGCATAATGTGAAGGAGATGTTCGACGTGGTGACCGTATTGCAGAGGTGCGTGAAGCCGGAAGGCTTGAAAACGCTCGTTGTGGGACACGGTGGCGGGACCTGTGTGCAGGCCACCGATGATTGCTGCCGCGCGGGATTAACCGTACCCCTTCTTCCCGTTAAATACAGGCAGGCGCTGATGAAAATCTATTTTACGGATGCCGGCAATATCTTCAAGAATCCGGTTGATATCAATCCCTACTGGGGGATGGAGTTCGCCGGTGAAGCTTTTAAGGCGGTGGCGGACTGGCCGGAAGCGGATGTGATCCTGATTCCCGCCGTTCCCGAGCAAAACCCGTTCAGGTCGCGGGAAATACAATATCAGATCTATGTTGACACGTTTATCCAGTGGGTCGGAATGTCTTCCAAGCCGACAGTGGTTGCGCTCACGGTGAATACCATGCCCGGCGCTGACGGATTGCCGGAGAGGTCGTTTCAAAAAATGGTGGATGCCGGATTGGCGGTATTCCCTTCGGTGCAGCGGGCGGCTACTGCTGTCCACCGCGTGTATCAGTATCACCAGTGGCTGAAAAAGCATACCAGTAAAACGTAGGGGCGTACCTTCAGGTGCGCCCGCCTTAAAGTTCACCTAACAATCCGCTTGTTTTCATCATAAATTCACATTTGCCTGTTACTATTGAGTGTAAACATCGATAGAAAGGAGGCAAATTAATGAACAACTGGTACAGGATAGGACTGCCTGTTCTGGTGGCAATTTTACTTATAGTGTCTGCCGTAAGCATTACACTGGCGGTTACCAGGGATAATACAGTCAAACAGGTTGCTGCTTCAGGTTACACGGCGCCTGCGAGTACTGCGGCCCCGTATGCCAAGGCGGCGCTGTGCCCGAGCTGTCCCGGCTATAACCAGGGAGTTGCTGCATCAACAACCGGTCCGGTTACAGGCACAACGGTAGCTTATGGTTGCCGTGGAGGCGGTGGATGCGGCGGGCAATGCGTGAACGGTGACGGCACGGAACCCGGCGGCTATTATGGCGGCGGTTGCGGGCGTTGCCGGTAAAAAATAAATGTGACATTACTTAATCAGTGATGTATTCCTCCTCAAAAACGACAAAGGGACGAAGCCGACCTCTTCGTCCCTTTGTGTCATATATGCTAAAATCGGATTGAAGTACAGAGAAATAGAAATGGCGCGTAAGAAAATACTGGTTGTAGATGACGAAGCCAAGGTGGGCGATTTGGTGCGGGCTTACCTTGAAAAGGACGGATACGATGTCATGCTTGCCTATAACGGCAAGACCGCTGTGGAGATGACGCGCAGCCGCAAGCCGGACCTTGTTATTCTTGACCTCAACCTGCCAGAAATGGACGGCCTGCAGGTCTGCCGCACTGTCAGGACTTTTTCTTCGGTGCCCATCATTATGGTCACGGCGCGCGACGAAGAAGTGGATAAAATAATCGGCCTTCAGATCGGAGCCGATGATTACGTAACCAAGCCGTTCAGCCCCAGGGAGCTGGCCGCCCGTGTGAGCGCTGTGCTGCGCAGGTATTCTGAAGAGCCCAGGGAGAGTTCACGCATAATGTCCGGCGACCTGGCGCTTGACCTTGAGAAACACGAAGCGAAGTACGGGGATAATCCGGTGAGCCTGACTGCCGCCGAATTTAAATTGCTATCGGTGCTGGCAAGGAGCCCGGGACGCGTATTCACACGGCTGCAGCTCATGGATGCCGGCTTCGGTGAGGCTTATGAGGGTTATGACCGCACCATTGATGCGCACATAAAAAATATCCGCCAGAAGCTGTCAAAGACAGCGGAAAATGCCGAAAATATAGTAGTTACGGTGAGGGGCGTCGGCTATAAGCTGGGGCAGGCGTCATGAATAAGCTGTCTATTAAACTCAGCCTGCTTTTCGTGGGCCTGTCATTGTTGGGCATCGGCATCATGGCCGTCTGGGTCAACCAGTCTTTCAATAGTAATTTTGCCAGCTACTGCCAGATGCAGGGTCAGAACTGTACATGTGAAGGGATGGGTGTGCAGGGGGTGGGCCAGGCCGAACTGGCATTACTGCAGGATTTTCAGAGGTCCCTGGGTATAGGTGCGCTGGTGGCTTTGCTTTTTGCGGTGGCGCTGGCCTTTCTAGCCGGTAATTTGATTACCCGTCCCATGCAGCAGCTTGCAGACTCGGCGCATAAGATTGCCGGCGGTGACCTGACCCAGCGTGTCAGGCACAGGAGCGATGATGAGGTGGGTGATGTTGCGGATGCCTTCAACTCCATGGCCGAGCAGCTTGAGATGAAAGAGCAAAGCCGCAAACAGTTGCTGGCCGATGTGGCGCATGAGCTGCGCAACCCGCTCAGCATAGTGCAGGGGAACCTGGAAGCCTGGCTGGATGACGTCATCAAGCCCACACCGGAACAGATCGCATCGGTATATGATGAGACGGTGCTGCTGAACAGGCTGATCAGCGACCTCAGGGAGCTTTCCCTGGCCGAGGCGGGGCAATTGAAGCTGAACCTTCAGCCCGCGGATTTAAATGAGCTGATCACCAGTGAGGTGGCGGTCTTCCAGGCGCGCAGCCAGGAGAAAGATGTAACGCTGAGCTACGCGTCTGCCGATGGTTTGCCGATAGTAAATATAGACCGCGACCGCATCAGGCAGGTGCTGCACAACCTGCTGGAAAATGCCCTCCGCTATACGCCTGCAGGAGGAAGTATAAAGGTGACAGCACGGCGAGCCGAGGGAGGAGAAGTGCGGGTAGCGGTAGCCGACACCGGCAGCGGCATCAATGCTGCCGACCTGCCATATGTATTCGATCATTTTTACAAGGCCGATAAGTCGCGCCAGCGCGGCTACGGCGGCGCCGGCATAGGGCTGGCTCTAGTGCGAAAGTACGTAGAGCTGCACGGGGGTAAAGCATGGGTGGAAAGCGAAGTGGGGAAAGGAAGCACGTTTTATTTCAGTGTGCCGTTGATTTAATCAATCAATCCTATAAAGCTCGCATTGCGCGTGTAAGCGTGGCAATCTATCCCTTGCCATTAATGAGCGCAATCGCTTATAATAAAGAAGGTGGAGATAAGGTTCAGCCGTCATGCGAGGAATAAGCTGCGGCTATATAAATTAACCGAAGAAAGAATTATTGAGGTTATTGAATCGGGAGGAAAAGAAAATCACCGAGAAAAATGGGAATCCAGTTCGGGAAATCTGAGGATGATATGGATTACTATCAGTTCGTATATATTGGTAATAACCATTATTAAAATTGAATAGAAGGTACAGGTATGGCTAAGTTAGTAACAGCTCAGGAATTAACGAAAGATACTTTGAAAATAGAATATGAACCTGAAGTGGATATCCTGAATATTTACCTCAGAGATGCTGAAACTTCACTCGGCTACAGCAGCGAGGTGAAATCCGGCATCATACTTAATTATGCTGCCGATGGCGGCTTATCATCGATCGAGGTGCTTGACGCCAGCACGCATTATCCTGCGTCACAACTGGCAGCCTGCTCCGTTGATGAATTGATCGACCTTAAAACAGCTTCAGAAATTTCGGGAATAGCGCCGGTTACGCTGAGGACCCAGGCTGAACGGAAACGGCTCTGGGCCATCAGGCTTGCCGGTCAATGGTTAACTACCAGGGAGCGGCTTCAACAGTACCTGGATAGCCGTGGTGGCAGAAAAACAAAAGAATAAATAGTTCCTGTATAAATTTTTTTGATCTGAATTTTCGGCACGTTTTTTATTCATTTCTGGCTTCCATTTTGATTATTTTGAAATATAAACCAGCATAAGGATTTGTGCGTCAAATGTAATCAGAGGTGACAAACTGATATCATTCCAAAATGCTACTTCGCATATTGGGGGTCGTTGTGTTTTGTCCATAAACCCATGGAAGGATTCTCTACAGGTACAATACTTTCATAAGGATCGACATAGCTACAGTTCAAAGGAGAAAATGATTTTACAAGATAGACAGAGAAATGCAGATGCTGTCCGTCGAACTTCATGTTTGCCCCTGACCTCCCCGGCAGCGGTAAATAGGCCTGCGATTTGCCGGATAATCCTATGATATCGCCTCTTTTAACTTTATCACCCGGCTTCACTGTCGCTTTATTCATATGCCCGTAAGCTGTGGCTACATCGAAATCGAAATCATAGATGTCACCTTTTTTCATCCACCCGTAACGTTCATGCTGGATTAAGACAACATTTTTCGCATTTATGTTGTAGGGAAGGGGCCATTCGACCACAGTACCCGGGGCTGCGGCAAGTATCGGCGTGTTCTCTTCCATGAAGAAGTCCGTTCCATCATGGCGATCATAAGTCCTTGTACCACCCTGCCAGTCGATTTTTTCGCCTGATTTGTTGTTTCTATCAACGAAGTTTACTATGCCCAGTGGAAAATCAGAAAGGAATTTAGTATCCGGTCCGAAAGGCAGCGTCAAGAAGCCCTGCATCAGGCCTATGTCATGGCTCATGTTTTCGCTCACATTTATATTAGGCGAAAAAATTATATCCTTATATTCTGAGTTGGTATAGCTGACGAATCTTACGTTCGGAGCAAAAAGCAAATTAGAAGGAACATCTACGCTGAGTGGGTATATATCCGGTGGCATTATGATCTCGTATACGCCGTCTGAATTGGTGGTATTATTCCAGTACTTGAAATATACTTTTACATTAGGAATCCCCGGCTCCTGCCCTTCTTTCACCCCATTGCCGTTATAATCGTGAAAAACTATACCCCTGACCGTGCATTTTTGAACGGCTGGAGTGGGTTCGGGTTGTGTGGCAGGCTGTGCCGTTGCAGCAGGCGCAGCCATGCAGGAAGCTACAGATATAGTTGCTATGATTAACGCACAGCTCAGTGAAAATAAGCGGGAATGCGAGGGTTTATTTTGTTGAGATTCAGAAGAATATCCTTTCAGCCACCCTCTCATAAAACCCATAGTATTTCTCCATTGCTACAATAATCCCTGACGATATTATAAATTAAAGCCGGGATTTCTTCATTTGTCAGGATGCCCTGCTGATCCTGGGAAAGAACCTCGGCACCCTTTTCTTATAATCGAGGTATTCCCGCCCGAATTTGAGCTCCATCTCCCTTTCTTCGATCTTGGTTATCTGGACGTAGAAAACAAGGATAAGCAGGGGCGTGAAAATAAAGGTCAGGGAAAGAGAGCCGATGATGACGCCGATGCCGAAGAAGATGAAGAAGATGCCCATCAGCATGGGATTACGGCTGAAGGCATAGATGCCGCCGGTGATGAGTTTCTGAGGCGGGTTTAGCGGCACCGGCGTACCGCGCGCGAGCAGGAATTGTGTCCATGTCCAGGTCACGAGTGTAGCTCCCGCAATCAGCAGGATAACAGCCACAATAAGTGTCCAGGGCAGGTAGATGATGGACGGCAGATTCAACCATTTGTCGGTGAACAGCGCGGCGAAATAGAAGAGGGACAGGAACAACAGGAAAAGGAACGCCACAAAGGGCGTATAAAGCCAGCGCGTTTTGCTGTCGCCCCTTGCAGTGCGGAAGATGAAATCGGCGATACGTTCAAAGATGCTCATCATGCCTCCCTGCCGGCGCCTGCCCGACTTAATTTAAATGAGGTCATCGATATCCTATTGTTTATTAATTCTGGGTATGAACCTGGGGACTCTGCTCTTATATTCGAGGTATTCCCGCCCGAATTTTAGTTCCATATCTTTTTCCTCCACCTTAACCACCTGCAAATATAGAAGCACAATAAGCAGTGGAATATAGAAAACGGTAGCTGACAACGAACCGATCAGAATGCTGATGCCGAATAATATGAGAAATGCGCCCAGCAGCATGGGATTGCGGCAGTAAGAGTAGAGGCCTGTGGTGATCAGTTTCCTGGGTGGATCGGTGGGAACGGGCGAGCCGCGATTTCTCATGAACTGAATCAATGACCAGGAGGTGGGTATCAGCCCCACTGCAATGAGAATAAGAGCTAATACAAAGGTCCAGGGGAAATAATTTATCGAAGGCAGGTTGAGCCATTTATCCGTCAGCACCCCGGCAAGAAAGAAAAGTAAGAGGAGACCGACAAACAGGATGGCAGTAACCACCGAATATATCCGGCGCTTTTTCTCATTACCAGCCGCAATGCGGAAATTGAAATCAGCCATGCGTTCGAAGATGTTCATGATTATTTGACACCTGTTTTGGCCAGCGTTTCTTCAAACTGGTTAAGATGGTTTATAAGGTGTTTGATATAGCTGTCGAACAGGTCTTTCAGCGGAACCTTTTCCCCCTCATGTTCCGGATCGATTTGCCCGGCCTGCTCTCCCCTGCGGTTCCAGCAATTATCCAGTTTGGCCGGGTCGGTATTTTTAATTATGTGAGCCAGCAAAATATTATACTGCCTCCACAGCAAAAGCAGGTCGGAGAATTTCATTTCGTTGCATTGTTGAACGGCAACCCACTTCAGATTGTCACTGCCATACCCGGGAAATTCCAGGTTATCGGTAATCTGTAGCCTGACGTAGCGCTGGTGGTTGTTGGAAGCGGAGTCTATGAGGTGCCCGATGATCTCTTTAGGTGTCCATGCCTCAGCGCCTGCCCTTTTTGAAGCAACATTGTCCCCCAGGGATTTGTATTTAGCGTAGAAATCAGCGGTCGTTACATCTATTTCATGAGCGAATTTTTTCAGGTCCATAATCATATCCCCCTCAGCTTATTAAAAGCTGTCTTTACGTTGGGAGTTGCCGGTATGCAATCATTCCGTTCTACCCCCTTTTTCGTGTGTGAAGCACGATTATACTATTTAGTACCAATAAATAAAAGGTAGGTATCCGCTTATGATACGCATTAGCAATAAATTAATACTTCTCTCAAGCCTACCATCCTATATCAAAGTGGGTATATAATGGGTGTACATGGCTAACTTTGGTAATTTCCCCAAAATTACTTGGTGAGTATTAAAAGAATCTTTCCAATACTCCATATTGCTCAAAGGAATAATGGTAAGGAAAGTGAATAGAGTAAAGTTCACTATAGTTTTACTTGTATTGATATCTTTTATACATATAACGTTAGCTTCTTGTGCCATTCCAAGTAGCAGTACACAAAAAGTTTCATTAAAAATTACAGAACCTTTTCCTGATTTAGGCTGGGATACAATTAATTGCGGCAAAATTGATATTAAAGGATTACAAGACAGATGGATATTTATTTGTGACTATTATTCTTGTCAGATACAAAGAGATGACATTCTAACAATAAAATCTGTGTATGACACGCTTTATCATAATGATTTGAAGGCAATTGTAATACAGGATGAAGCCTATAAATATGAAAATCTGGCAGAATTCTGTAAAGAAAATGGTATTAAATTTTGCATAGTAACAGACTCGCAACACAAATTGCGTAAGTATTATTCGTCAGAAATCAAAGGGAAGATGGTTTGCGTATTAATTGACACACTTGGCAATCTCAGAAATATCGATGTGATTTCCCCGAATAATGAGAGGTTTGACAACGCAAGGTTAAGCAATTTCTTAAAGGATGCAATTGCAGTTAAGATCGTAGATGCGAAAGTGCAAAGTGATGGTACTTTCAGATGGGAAACAGATAAACCCATATTCTCCTATCTGGAGATAAATGGCAAATGCTATCCTAGTGATATTATAGGGACACAGCATACCGTCAGCTACGGTGGATTCAAATCCTATACTGCTTATAAATTTAGAATAGGAACAGGAAAGTTATCAGAACGAATTACAAGTAAATTATTTACATTTACAACTACTTCAAATTTGCCTTTAAACAATGATTACGAATTAACTGTGGAACGATGAGCATTTTCAAAAACTAAATAAAATAGAGGGCCGGTGCGGGCCCTCTATTTTTTAATTAAGGAGGTTGAAGTGATGAGAAAGGTTGCTAAAACAGGCGAACCACCATCCAGCCGAACAGTGGGCCTACGAAATAGCGCATAAATGGTAAAAACGCAGGCGAGAACCGCCGTGATAGCCCTTCGGTATATTCCTGCATATAGTGTGCAAAGGTCTTTATGCGGTACTTGAGCACGGCATCCGACCGGGAAGTATCGTACCAGTCGAGGTAGTAAGGCTTGCTGGTGAACTTGTAGTCGGGAGGCAGCGGCAGCCCCATGACCTTCAACAGCGATCCGATGAGGTCGCGGTACAGCATCCTCTGGTCCGGTCCCCCGCTGATAATGAACGTGTTATTCTTGATTTGCGCGAATTTAATCACGGCATTGATGATAGCGACAGCAGTGTTATCAGGGTGACAGAACTCGATCCTGTTCTTCAGGGGGATGCTGAACATACGCCTGATGTCGCTCATCTCGAAGTTGAAATACATGTTGACTGAGAGCCGCAGGATTACATAATCAAGTCCGGACTCTTTAATTATATTTTCCGCTTCGTACTTGGTTTTGGCGTAGCCCCCCATGGGCATACAGCTGTGGTTGTCAGCGCAGATGGGATCTGTCGCCAGCGGCGTGGGTCCGTGTACGGCTACCGATGAAGTGTAAACCAGGGGGATGTGCCTGCCTGTGCTTTTCAACTGGTCTACCAGCAGCCTGGTGCCCTCCACATTGACCATCCTTGCCAGGTCGGGCTTCTGATCGGCAACGGGCGGCAGGATGGCCGCCATGTGCACCACCGTGTCCACGCCTTCCAGGGCTGATTTTACGGATTCGGGATCGGTGACATCTCCCCAGTGAAATTCGGCTTTGCCGCCGAGTTCTTTAGCCGCCTTGTGATTGCGCGGTGTATCCAGGTCAAGGATTCTAACGCTGAAACCCTGCGCGAGGAAGTGCCTGGTTATCGTTATGCCTAACCGGCCTGCTCCGCCGGTAATCAATACTTTCATAGTCAGTCAACTCCTGTTTACCCTTTGTAATCGCGCCCGCCATGAAGGGCGCCGATAGCCCACTTCGTCCACTGGGTGCGCAACTGCTCATTCTCAAGCGGCGTATTATGGTTTCCCGTGGTCACCATCACCTGCTTGGGCTCGCTGGCCACGACATATGAATACAGGAACCTGTTATAGGGCGTGGCCGGGTCTCCCAGGCAGAATACGAAGAGCTTGGAGCAATCCTCGAGGTCTGCCAGCACCCTGGCGGTTTTCATGTTCGCAAAAGAATCGAGGAATTTCTTCCAGTCCACGCGGGCTTTCATATCCTTGTTGAAGTGCGTGCAGAGCCTGAAAATATATTCGATCAAGCGTCTGAACCAGGGGTAGGCAATGTGCTCGGGATGGCCGGCGATGGCATGGTGGACTTCACCCGGGCAGGCCAGTCCGATCAGCACCCTGGCTTTCTTAAGCTTGCCGGCGGCCATGATGGCGGACATGGCGCCCATGCTGTGGCCGATGAGCCCCATGCGCTTGTGGTCTATCTCAGGCTGGTCACGTAAAAAGTTCCAGGCGTCCACAACGTCTTCAACCATCTGCCCATCGAGCAGGCCTTCGCTGTTGCCGTGCCCGCGAAAATCAAAAACCAGTGTAGCAATGCCTTCGGCGGCCAGTATCCTGGCGCTGCTTTCAAAGGCTGCCTGGTCGTTGCCGTAGCCGTGGCAGAATACAACGCCGGGTACGCGGTTATGCTTGCTTGCCCCGGCGGGCAACAGCATCATGCCTGTAAGTATCAGGCCGTGGCTGCCGAAAGCGATGGGTTTTTCCCGTATTTCAAGGTTTGAAGTGTCATTTATCAAGGTGGTCGGGTACATAATGTTAATATAACTCCCTTTATCCGATTGACTGCACTAAGTTTAACCTGCCGGATGATAGCGTGTAATCGGCTGTCGGGCTGATTTTGACCGCATGTGGCATTGAAAAAATGGTCGTCCTTTAATCCGACGGGCAGTCATACTTTTGGGGGATGTTTACATAAATCGGAAGCTGGGGATAATAAAAGGCCATTACCCCCGACCGGGGGTAATGGCCTTGCGCATGAGCTGTTAAATTATTGAGGGATCAAATCCACTTCAGTATGCACATGAAGACGATGAGGCAGAGAACATCGAAGCCGAGGATAATGCCCACGGTGATAATCTTGCTCTTCAGCTTCTCCATGTCGAAGACCCAGAAGGCGACGAGGAAGAAAGTGAGGTAGCCGAAAAGGAAGATAAGCCAGGGGGCTCCCATACTCCACCACGGGTACTCCCAGGTGAGGGCGCCCACCCAGTTGAGCAGGCATTCCACGAAGACGCAGAATGCCGCACCCACTACAGCGATAAGAAGGCGGTTAGGTATGCCCAGGATCTTCAGCTTTTTATCAGCGGGAAGCATCTTGGAAAAAGCTATGCCCGCGATGGCGAACATAAAGGTGATCTCGATATTAAGCCCGATGAGCAATACGAGGGCGCTGCCGTTGCCCGGCGTGCCCCAGACCGGAGCAAAGCCCGTGAAATGGAAAACCAGGCCGTTCCAGATCTCGTTGAACCAGTCCATGCCCCAGAAGGCCAGACCAGCCATGATCAGGCTCCAGTTTTTACGCTCCACTTCGCTGGCATAAACGTAGACTACCAGTGCAAACAGGGGAATGACATACCACTGGAAATGGCTGCCGTCACGCAGCAGCGCCAGGGCTTTCTCGGCAGATTCCGCCATTGCTAACCTCCTTTATTTCTTTTTTTGTTCGCCATGATAAACAGGGCGATGCCTATCAGGATAATCAGGGGGCTGAGGAACATCCCCAGGCTGATGATAAAAGCTTCCTGCTTTCCTGTGTAGGTGCTGACGAGGAAATGGAAGGTGAAGCTGACCACGAACAGGGCTACGCCGCCTATCATCCACCATGTATATAATTTCACGTTAAACCCCTCTCTGTGTAATATATTATCATATGTTCTGGCATGTAGGGCAGTAGTATGTCCCGCGCTGCCGGATAACTATTCGCGAAACAGAAGTGCCGCATCTCGGGCACGGTTTTCCGCCGCGGTGAGCCACGCAAAATTCCTCGTGAGCCCTGCCTGCCCGCCCGTCGGGAGAACGATAGTTCCTGACACTGGCCCCTTTATTGCGTATCGCCTTGTGTAACACATCCTGTATTGCCCTGTGCAGCCTTTTTATTTCACAGGCCGACAGCGTTTGCGCAGGTTTGGCCGGATGAATGCGGGACGCGAAGAGTGCTTCATCGGCGTACATGTTACCGATACCGGCGATCAGTTCCTGTTGCAGCAGCACGGCCTTGACGGGCGATTTGCGTGTCGACAGCAGCTTTTGTAACGCCTGCGGCGTGAATTTGGGGTTGAGCGGATCGATCCCCAGCCTGTTGGTAATATCGCTGGTCTCTTTTACAAATGACAGCGTGCCGAAACGGCGGATATCGGTGAAGACCAGTCTGTCCTTATTCTCAAAGAAGAACTCTGCCCGTGTGAAGGGTTCGGTATCAACTGGGTTCCAGAGCAGGGAGCCCGTCATGCGCAGGTGTATAACCAGCGTGCTACCGCCGGAAAGGTGGATCAATATATACTTGCCTCTGCGGGAAAGGCCTGTTATTTTCTGCCCGACGAGCCTCCTGCTGAATTCCTTTTCAGAAAGATTCCCCAGGGGTCTCGTATCGTAAATTTTGATGCTTTTAAAGGTACGCCCGGTTAAATGGGGTATGAGCTGGTTTTTAATGGTTTCAACTTCGGGCAGTTCTGGCATGATACACTGCTTATGCGGATTTATATTAGTTTACCAGATTACCGGGTTTTTCAAATACCACGATCACCACTGCTATAAAGCAGGATTACGGCGCCCATGAGGGATGCTCATCTTCGTAGGTTATTAGTTTGCCGGTCACATTGGTTGCATCCGTACCGTCCAGGTTCATTACATAGATTTTGTAGTAGCCTTCGCGGTTTGAACAGAATGCGATCCTTTTGCCGTCCGGGCACCAGGATGGATCTTTATCCCAGCCCGGATTACTGGTGACGTTGGTTTCTCCCCGTCCGTCCGCCGATATTAAATAAATTTCACCGTTCTTATCCCTATCGGAAAAGAAGGCAATCTTAGTACCGTCGGGAGACCACTCGGGCGCCATATCGCGAGCGTCATTTTTCGTAATCCTTGCCTGGTCTGTGCCATCGCTGTTCATCACGAATATCTCGAAATTGCCGTCGCGGTTGGAGTGGAAAGCTATTTTGCTGCCGTCGGGGGACCAGTCCGGCCAGCCGTCCTCAGCGTTATTATTTGTCAATCTCGTTTGGTTGGTGCCGTCGGCAGCCATGGAGTAAATCTCCCAGTTGCCGTCGCGATTGGACACAAATGCTATCCATTTCCCGTCGGGTGACCACGCAGGATTCCCTTCGCTTGATCCGGGGTAATTGGTTAGGTTGGTCTGGGCCGTCCCATCGGCATTCATGAGATATATTTCGTAATTGCCGTCCCGGTTGCTGCTGAAGGCTATCAACCTTCCGTTGGGTGAAACGTCCGGCTCCATATCATTTTTAGAGGTATCCGTGAGCCGGGTTTTCTTTGTCAGGTCGGTGACATCTACTGAATAGATGTCATACGCCCCTGACCACTTGGACTGGTAGACAATCAATTGCATGCCGGAGGCTTTGCTCCCCGGAGCCGCCACCCCTGTGGTGTTTTGCCCGCTATTTGACGGTTGCGAAGGCTGTGTGCAACTCACATTGGTAATTAACAGGCAAGCTATCACTGCCAGTATTGAAAATGCTGCAAGCGCTGACTTCTTCATCCTGTCACTCCCTTATTATCTATCATTTCTCCGGTTAAATTGAGTCGAACCAGTTCACGGTTGGCATGTCGGGTTCCTGCATTCCTTGGATTTATTGGTTATCCTGATCAAATTTGACCCGTCCGAGTTCATGACATACAGATCGCTTAAGCCATCGCGGTTGGAGATAAATACAATCCTTTTTCCGTCGGAGGACCAGGAAGGATCGACATCTGTGGAGGCACTGGAAGTAATATTTTTCTGATCGCTGCCGTCGCTGTTCATAACGAAAATATCGAAGTTACTCGCGCGGTCGGACTGGAAGGCTATTTTCTTGCCGTCCGGCGACCAGCAGGGATTTTCCTCTTTAGACGATGGTTTGTTGGTCAGGTTGACCGGATTGCCTCCGTCGGCATTCATGACATAGATTTCGCGGTCACCGTCGCGGCTGGTTATAAACGCGATCTTCTGCCCGTCGGGCGACCACGCCGGGTGAAAATCCTCGGCCGAATTTTCAGTGAGGCGGACAGCCTTTTTACCCTGCGCGTCCATATAGCAGATTTCCCAGCCACCGTAAAAATTGGTAGCAAAGGCTATTTTTGTGCCGTCTGGCGACCATGAGGGTGAAGCAGAGCTGTGCTGCATACGCCCGGGTATTCTTGTGGAGGCGTACAGCGCTTTTGCGGTAACATCCGGTATCTCCCCGGTGCCGTCTGCATTTATAATGGAAAGCCTGCCGATTCTGCTGGTGTAATATGCGATTTTCTGCCCGTCCGGAGACCAGGCGGCTTCATAGCTATCGTTGTTCATCGGATTTGTGGTTACCTGGAAGGGCTCGCTGAGGCCGTCGTCATCGATTGTGTAAACGTTGTAGTAATATTGCTCCTTGAACGAATAGGCGATTTTCTTCGCGGCGTATCCCGGCGTCCCGGTCGTGACAGCAGCAGTTTCCTGCTTCACGGTTGCGGATACAGGCGGGGACCATGCAGGCTCCAGGTCATCCATATTGTTACTGGTAACCTTCACCCTGTTGCTGCCGTCTGAATTGGCTATATAAATTTCAAAATCGCCATCGGCATCGGAGCAGTAGGCCAGCTTTTTGCCGTCCGGAGAGGATGCAGGAAAGCAGTTTTTACCTCCATCACTGATGATCTCTTTGTAATCCGATCCGTCCGCATTGATGCTGCATATTTTGTTTTGATACTCAAAAATGATCCTGTTGCCGTCCCGGCACCAGCAGGGGGACTTGGCATCAATAATATTCTGTGCAATGTGGTTCTGGTTTTTACCGTCCGCATCCATGACATAAATTCCGCTTTCACCTTTGCGATTGGAAACGAATGCTATTTTACTGCCGTCTGCCGACCATGCCGGGTGGTCGCTGTAGCCTGTGGAGACCGTCAGTCTCACCGGGCTGCCGCCGTCGGCGTTCATAACGTAAACCTCTTTGTTGCCCTCGCGGTTGCTCACGAAGGCAATCTTTTTACCGTCGGGCGACCAGACCGGCAGACAGTCGGTGGCCAGGTTTCTTGTCAGCCTCACCTGGTTGCTGCCGTCGGCATTCATGACGTAGATTTCACCGTTCATATCACGGTTGGAAGTGAAAACAATCAGCTTACCGTCGGGTGACCATGACGGAGATTCATCCCATTTCGGATTGGATGTAAGCCTGGTCGAGTTATCGCCTGTGATGCCGGTAATAAAGATATCGAAATCCCTGCTTTCTACCTGAGATTGATAGGCGATTTTATAAGGGCCCTGGGTTAAAGGGCCCTCGGCACAGCTGGCGATTGGTGAGGATACTATAATGAGGACCAGGATGATTATGAAAGCAAAAACCGCTGTACGTAGATATCGCATACTGCCACCCCCTCCGTGCTACCGGTGTAAATGTGCGGAATGAAACGTTTATTTACCGGTGTTAACTGTAATTTAATTTTACCAGCCAACCGGTCAACGTTCAATCAGCCGTGGTTTGCAGGCTATTCACTTCTCAAATCACACGGTGTATAATACGGGCAAAGTCATTAACCAATATTTACTGGAGTGAAGGAGGTTGTCATGCCGAAGAGGGCTGTCCCCTACTGCCCGTTCAAGTTCAACGGTAAAACGCTTTCCGAAGATGGTGTCGTGAAAAAATTTACCTGTGAATGCGAGGAGTCTCTTTGCGGCCTGTGGAACGGTAATAAAAATTGCTGTGTGCTGTTGACCCTGGGGGAGGGTGTGGAGGTAGCGACAAGGCGACAGGAGCTGGAAAAAGTCAGGCTGCAACTTCTGCTGGCCGGTGAGGAAGAGAAAGAAGCTTTGGTAGGGTACTTGAAAGCGCAACCCATAGTGAAGCTGGCCCACGAAACGAGTGAGATTGTCAAATAGCCGGGCCTGCGTGAAAACATAGATTTATATATTTTTAGGAGGTTATAGATGGCGGATTGTTTTTATCATACGGGCAGGGATGCTGTAGGGGCCTGTGTAAACTGCGGGAAAATGATCTGCTTGGAATGCAGGAGCATGGTGGGCGGAAAAATATATTGCCAGCCGTGCGCGGATTTGATATTCGCCGGTAAAAAGCCTGATAACCAGGTAAAGGCTGCCGTTTCTTATTCCAGGATAGGCGGCGCCTGGTGGTTGCTTCCTATATTTTTAACCTGGGTGGGTGGATTGATCGTATGGCTTGTGAACAAAGACAGGGATCCGGCAGGCGCGCGGTACATGCTGATCTGGGGTATTATTTTTACGTTTATCTGGTGGATTTTCTTCTGGTTTATCAACTGGTCAGGTCTGCTGGGTAATCTGCGCAGTCTGTTTTAAAAACTCAGCTCATCTCACCCCAGTTTTTACCGGTCTTGATATCGATTTTCAACGGCACGACGAGCTTCATGGCGTTGGGCATGACCTTTTCCACCAACGTTCGCAGCGCTTCAATTTCATCGGGTGGTACCTCGAAAATCAGCTCGTCGTGAACCTGGAGCGTCGTGAAGGCCTTCATTCCCTGCTGCTGCATCTGCCTGTGCAGATCAATCATCGCTATCTTGATAATATCTGCCGAAGTGCCCTGCACGGGCATATTTATGGCCATACGCTCGGCGGCCTCGCGGGCAATGCGGTTGGGCGACTTTATTTCGGGAATGTAACGCCTCCTGCCCAGCACGGTCTGGACGTATCCCTGCTCCAGCGCCTTTTTCTTTGTGTTCTCGATATACGTTTTCACACCGGGATAACGCTGGAAATACCTCGTGATAAACATCTCCGCGCCTCCGCGTGAAAGGTCGGTGGCCTTCTCCAGCCCGTAGCCGCTCATCCCGTAGATCACACCGAAATTGATTGTCTTGGCGACGCGGCGCATCTCCGCGGTGACCTTGTCGTCTGGTACCGCAAAGACCTCCGACGCCGTGTGCGTGTGGATGTCCTCGTCGCGCAGGAAGGTGGCGATCAGCTCGGCATCCTGCGAAAGGTGCGCCAGCGCGCGCAGGTCTATCTGCGAGTAATCTGCGGAAAGCAGCGACCATCCCGGTTGAGCTATGATGGACTGCCTGATTTTCCCGCCGAGGTCGCCGCGCACGGGGAGGTTTTGCAGGTTGGGCTCGCTGGAGGACAGCCTGCCGGTGGTGGTGCCTGTCTGGTTGAAGCTGGTATGCACCCTGCCTGTTTTAGGATTTATCATCGCCGGAAGCGTGTCTGTATAGGTTGATTTCAGCTTGGAGACCTGGCGGTACTGCAGTATATGCTCGATCACCGGATGTATACCCTTGAGCTCCTCCAGCGCGGAGGCATCCGTAGAGTACCCGCTCTTGGTTTTGCGCCCCTTGTCCAGCTTTAAATCGCCGTAGAGCACACCTGAAAGCTGCTGGGGGCTGTTGATATTGAACTGGTGCCCCACGGCGCTGAAAATCTCCATCTCCAGACGCAGCATGTCCGTGGCGAGGCCGGCGGACATCTCGTTAAGCAATTGCCGGTCCAGCAATACACCGTTCATCTCCATCTCAGCCAGCAGCGGGACCAGCGGCATCTCCACATCTTTGAAAAGGCTCCACAGCTCCTCGGAGCGCAGCTCCTTATCCAGTGCCTCCCTCAGCCTGAATGTAACATCCGCCTCGGTGCAGGCAAGGTCGCCGACCTGCTGGATATCTGCTATGGCGGGTGAGACCTGTTTAGCCCCGGTCCCGATAATATCCGATATGGAGGGTATCTCAAGCCCCAGCTTGTTAAAGGCCAGCGCCTTCAGCTTGAGCGATTTTTCTCCCAACAGGTAGGCTGCTATCAGCGCATCGAAGGTAATATTGGACAGCTTTACGCCGTTCTGCGCCAGCAACATGATGTCGAACTTGCCGTCATAGGCTATTTTGCTGAACTTATCCTGCGCAAATAGTGGTTTAAGCACGTTGAGCGTTCTATCCAGCGGCAGCTGCCCTTCCTTGTCCAGCCTGCCGTGCCCCACCGGCAGGTAGTAGGCTTCACCCGGCGCCGGGGCTATGGAGATGCCCACCAGGCTGTCCCGCATGGCGTTGTCCCCGCCGGGTATAACCGATATCGCAAATGTTCCTGCGTAGGAGAGCCTCAGAGCCAGGCTGTCCAGCGCCTCAAGTGTACTGACGATGTGATAGTTCTCTCTGGAATAATCCTGTTTGGGTTTGGCAGCGGGCGCGGCGCCGATCTCCTCGGGAAGCCGTGCCAGCATGGAGGAAAATCCCAGCTCGCGGAAAAGCTCAACCACTTTAGTGCGGTCGTAGGAGCTGACCGCGCAGGAATCTATGTCGAAGGGGACGGGGACGTCGGTGACAATGGCAGCCAGCTCACGGTTCTGCGCCACCTGGTCTTTGCCTGCCTGAAGCAGCGAGCGGATCCTTTCCGGCTCCACCTCATCTATGTGTGCATAGATGCCGTCGAGGTCGTTGAATTGCTGCAGCAGCTTAACCGCTGTTTTATCGCCGATGCCCTTGACTCCGGGGATATTGTCGGAGGCATCGCCTACCAGCGCCTTGTAGCTGATAAGCTGGGTGGGGTTGAGGCTGTACTTCTCCAAGACGGCCGGCTCGTCGTAGATCACCGTATCGGCAAACCCTTTCCTCGGCGACATGACGCGGATGCCGGGCTGCACCACCTGGAGCATGTCGTTATCACCAGTTACGATCAATGTGTCGATATCTCTGGCAGCGGCCTGCTTGCTCAGGGTGCCGATGATATCGTCGGCCTCGTAGCCGTCCATTTCAAAGATGGGCAGATTGAAGGCTGCTGCCAGCTCATGTACACGGTTGATCTGCGTGACCAGCTCCTGGGGTGTGGGCGGCCGCTGGGCTTTGTATTGGTCGAACATGTCGTGGCGGAAGGTGGGCGCATGACGGTCGAAGGCAATGGCCCAGTAGTCCGGCTTGTTTTCACGCAACAGCTTCAGCAGCGTGCTGGCAAAGCCCTGCACGGCGTTGATCATCTCACCGGTTTTAGGTACGGTCAGCGGCGGCAGCGCATGGAAGGCGCGGTGCACCAGCGCGTTGCCGTCGAAAAGGATGAAGAGCGGTTTACCTGCGATCATTTCTTTCCCTGAATCCCCCGGCTATCAGTACACTACCGTATTACTTCTCACTCAGTGTTTTTGGTGTTTCTAGAGTATATTGCACCCTGGCCGAGTAGCTGTCACAGAGCGTATCGGAATCGGGCGGCGGCAACTGTGTTGTCGTGCTACCCGCGCCCCCTTTACCGCAGGACAGGGCGCCGCCGACTCCCTGCATGATTGCGTAGATCATCTGGATAAATGCCTTGCTTTTTATCGGCCCGGTGTAGGTCAATTCCACATTCCCGCCGGAAGGATTGGAGGGTATCGGTGTGGACTTGAAAGTGCCCGCATACCTTATATCGATGGGGAATACATCATCCCCCCACTGTACGTTAAAGAGGGCATCTACGGAATAAGTGCCGGACAGTACTCCCTTGTCAACCATGCCTTTCATTTTCACTTTGGCTGTCCCAGACGCACTCGACCCTTCGGAGCTGATTTCAACCGGTATCGACTCATCCACGTTCACGGCATTGCCCTCGATAGGTATGTCCAGCTTGGAAAATATGGGTTGAAGCAGGGTAGTGCCGAATTCGCTGGGATTATCAGATTCCAAAAAGCACGTGCCCGAGCCGCCGGTTACTTGACCGCCTGTGAGAAGGATGGAAAAGCCGGGGCCTATTATCGAGCCCATGCCTCCGCAGTGCTTGGTTCTGTCGCCCAGCTGCGCCGCCGGCTTGCCGTCTATGAGCACGGTGGGATCGCCCTGGTCTATCACGAATGTATTAGGCCCGCAGCAGCCTCTGTGTATACCCGGATCGCCGACGCGGGCGGCTGCCGCCCCGTCGATAGACACTGTGGGACTGCCTTTTGTGATGGGGCCGAGGACTGTTTTGGGATCGCCGGGGCATCCATGGGTATCGGCCGGGCACAGGGCTATCCAGCCAACCCTCGCGTATTTATCAGGCGATACCGCCTGAACGCTGAATTCCTTTGTAACGGTCTTGTTTTCGCCGACCGTTACGGTCAGCACGATCTTATTGGATCCCTCTCCCTTGAACGTCGGGTGGCTGACCTTGCCGGTATCAGGGTCAAATGTGCCGCTCCCACTCCAGCGCACCTGGTCCGAGATGTCTTTCTGGGAGGATTTCCCCGGATTAACTATTGCCTTGGCTCCGAATACCCAGCCCCTTGTGAAGACCCTGGGGCTCTGGCCTGCCGGGTAGGTCAGCTCCAGCGTAACCGTGCCCACTCTGGAAACATTCTGCTTGGCAGAGCCGGAGGGTGAGCTGTCTGACTTGGTCGAAGCTGTTGTGGTCGTGGATTTGGCCGGTACAACAGGGGCAACCCCTTTGGGCGGGTTGCCGTCGAAATGGGACTTGGCCTTGTCCTTTATAAAATCATCCAACATGTTGCCGAAAACATTATCCAGGTAATCTTTTGGAGAAGGCCCCAGCACCTTGCCGATTGCCTGCTTGATGCCCGGCAGGTCCCGGGTGAAATTTGACCACATATCGTCCCAGGCTTCCCCGACGGTCTTTTTAAAATTCTTGCCCAGTTCCGTGCCGCCCTTTTTCATCAGCTCCTTGAACTCGTTCTTAAGCGCATCGTTTTGCTTGGTAAGTCCGTTGATCAAGCTCTCCATGACGCCTTTTTCATATTTATCGGCTGTCTTCTGCAATTGCGACATGCCGGCAGGTCCAAGCTGGGGGAATTTCAATCCCATCTTTTCCAGGAAATTGGCTCCCATCTTGGTAAGGATCGCGCCGCCTTCGGCTGCGCCCTTGGATACGGCAGGTATCTCCGTCCCTTTGATAATTGTTTTACTGCCGCCGGTGAACGCGGCGATGATGTCCAGCGCGCCCGTAGCATAGTCTCCCTTGGAGGACTCTGGATTGGCTACCTTGCATATCCCCTTGCCCAGCCCTGTAAAGAGGCCGACCGTGTTCTTTACCAGTCCGCCCACCACCCAGCCGGGCCATCCGCCCAGGTCGCCGCCTTCCTTGGAGCCGGTGATTTTTTGTATCACCGTCTGCACGGCGATCTGCGTGCCTGTATCGGCAGCCTGGCCAGCCGCGCTTTCGGCACCCTCAAGAATCTCCCCGGCGCCTTTGTAGATTTCGGGCGCCTTCATACTGCCGGTCCCGTTAGCAACGTTGCTAACGCCGTCTTTTACGCGGTCTTTAATATCGTTCCATATCTCCTTGGCGCTGTTGCCGTAAGCCTTGCCCTGCCAGACGCGGTAGATGCCGTAAGTGCCTGTTCCCCAGACCTCACCGCCCACGGTTACCACCTTGCCCACTGCCTGCTGGGCGCTGTGGAAGCCGCTTTTCACATACTCCCAGCCGGTGGACAGATAGCCGGGCGCATCCTGCGACGAGGTAGACTTGGCTGGCGCGGCCACGGACTTGTAGGCGCTCGAATAGTCGCTACGGTCGCCCCTGGCATAAACGGGTGAGATACCTTCACATATATCTTCCGGCAGGTCTTCCAACGCGATCATCTGGCTCTTGTCCGCCGCATCTATGTGTTCCTTCATATCGGTCTGCCACTGCTTTACCGTGGTAAGGTAGGTCTTTATGAAGTCGATGTCCTCCTGATCGAGGTCTTCATTGGGCGTCATAGCTGCAAGCCGGGCTTCGAGGTCGGGCATGGAGGACATAATGAAATCATTGGCTGCCAGAGCAAAATAATATTCGCCTGTATTGATCTGCTTCAGGCCGTAGTCCATTTTTTCCATGGATGCCTGTATGGCAAACAGGTCTTCCTTAAGTGGATCCAGCTTTTTCATATTTTTATCCAGCTCGTCCCCGACGTACTGGATGTCGGTGTTGGGATGTTTTTCCAGCGTTGTCAGCAGTGCGCCTGCGCCCGTCATGATATTTTCCACGTCTCTCAGGTAAAGGTCGCCCAGCTCCATGGCCTTCATGGCCTTGATATAGTCGAACGTAGACTTTGTATAGGGGTTGGAGATGTCGGAAGTGCTGAAGCTCTTATATTCCGCTTCAACGTACATCTCCTCGGCTGCGGAAGTGGACATTTTGCTTAACGCCTCGGTGACGAACTCCTGCAGCGAGGGTTCCAGCGCCAGTACTGCGCTGAGATATGCTGAATAATAGTCCCGCATGCTGGTCAGGCGCGGTTTGACCCTGTTAACCGCCTGCTCGATCTTGGCTCCTTCCTGACAGATCTCGGCTACCTTTTTATCACGCGCATCTTCGTACTCATAAGTTTTTTGCGATGGCAGACGGTGTGCGCCCGCGTAAAAGGGTGTGGTGCAAATCAATGTGGTGATGGTATCACCGTCGCCGAAAAAGTCCATATTGCCGGCGTTCAGCTCGTAGTCGAAGGTGAAGGGATTGAGCTCCTTGGCATCCGCGACCTGAACAGTTTGAGCCGGTTTTTTTGAGAGAAGGGATTTTATAAAGGGCGGCATATTGCAGGCAATCGGATTATAAGCCGGTAACGAACCTGCTATGAAAAACACGATCATGAATGAGATAAATCTGACTTTTTTCACTGCTTACCCCCTATATACGAACTCTGCAACCTTGCCCTGCGAAAGCAACTTTTAATCCCAATCTGCTATCATCGAACACACATAGAAAAAATCCGCCGAGAAAGCGGCAACTCAATCCTTATTTTACCTGTTTGTCATTGAAAGTTAAATAAGATCAACGGCATTTTAGCTATATCTTGCGCACCTTGACATGTCTGATTATGTTATACTGATAGCTTGTAAAGCGAGGAAAAATGCAATGGCTAAACGGGATATACTTTCGGTTGCTGATTTTACGCCGGACGAAGTGGAACGCCTGGTTCAGCAGACCATAAAAACGAAAAAGGACAAATGGCCGCAGGTGCTGGCGGGCAAGAATATCGCCCTGCTCTTTGAGAAGCCGTCCCTGCGCACCAAGATGAGCTTCGACCTGGCCGTGCGCCAGCTCGGAGGCTATGCCATCTATATGTCGCCCGACGAGGTGGGCCTGGGCACGCGTGAGGCAGTGCCGGACGTGGCCCATGTGCTCAGCCGCTATGTGCAGGGAATCGTAGCCCGCACGTACGCGCATAAATCGCTGGAGACGCTGGCCGCTTATTCAACCATACCCGTAATTAACGCGCTCTCCGATCATGAGCACCCCTGCCAGGCGCTTTCCGACCTGGTGACCATCTTTGAAAAGAAGGGGAAATTCAAGGGGCTCACGATGGCTTATATAGGCGACGGCAACAACGTGGCCAACAGCCTCCTGCTGGCCTGTTCCATGGTTGGCATCAACTTCCTCATCGCGTCGCCCGAGGACTACAGCCTCAAGGACCCCGTGTTGAAAGTGGCTAATAAGTATGCCGAGCAGAGCGGCAGCCAGATCATGCTGCTGGAGGAGCCCGCCATGGCTGCCAAGGACGCCGATGTGGTCTATACCGATGTCTGGACCAGCATGGGGCAGGAAGCCGAGCATGAGCAACGCTGTATCGCCTTTGCCAGATACCAGGTCGACGATAAGCTGATCTCGTATGCCAAAAAGGATGCCATCCTGATGCACCCGCTTCCGGCGCACCACGGCGAGGAGGTGGAGGTAGGCATTATCGACCGCTTCCGCTCCGTGATTTTCGACCAGGCGGAGAACCGGCTTCATTTCCAGAGAACCCTGCTGGCCGAGCTTTACAAATAATACTTACTCCGATTCTAAAAAATATCCGTATTACTACGTATTAATTTTTCCCTATTGAAACTGTTAAAATGGTTGTGAACAGATGAATCCTATCGTCGCCATAGTGGGC